>MDSW01182460.1_pt1 | contig 47911 bp, 52 predicted proteins | sample 811171 | NCBI WGS metagenome assembly MDSW01 (sample SAMN05326641, study PRJNA326480) | marine metagenome | isolation source: seawater | place: Atlantic Ocean: North West | collected 2012
GACGAAAAAGATTCTGGCCCTGCGGGAATGCCTGGTGGTGGAATGGGTGGAATGGGTGGAATGGGTGGAATGGGAATGTAACCCCCAAGTTACTCAAACAAAAATTCAAAAAGGGCAGTTTTTACTGCCCTTTTTTTTTAGTCTCAAAATCTGTAACGAAATAATAGCTAAATTTTTTTATCAATACTCTTTTAGATTTTATAAATATCAATTTAATTGATTTAAAATTTTATTGATAATAAGATTTACTTATGAAAATTAAAAAATTAATAATTTTATTGTTTATTGGACCAATATTTCTTTTCTCATGTTCTGATTCTGCTTCAAGTGATGATAAGCTTGTCGTTAATAAATTGATGGAACAAGATATTTCAAAAAAAGATGCAAAATGTATCCTAAAAGAAACTAAACCATTAGTGGAAAAAAACCTTTGGAGTGAATATATTGGAGCAGTAAAAAAAGGTGGTAAAGTAAAAGACCATTTACCTATGGACAAGTTGATGGATGTAGCCTTTGCATTTGCTGAAGGTTCCGAAAAATGTGGTGTACCTATGCTAAATTGATCATAAAAAAACAAAAATTCAAAAAGGGCAGTTTTCACTGCCCTTTTTTTTTATTTAAATAATTTATTTACAATCGTTAAACCTAGTGCAACAGCTGGACCAATACCAAATGCAAATAAAAGTGTTCCAATCCCAACAGTACCACCTAAATACCAACCTATAGATACTGCTGAAATTTCTAAAAAAGCCCTCACTAGTGCAATTGGAAGATTAGTTTTTTTTTGTAAACCTGTCATTAGTCCATCTCTTGGTCCTGGACCTAAGTTAGCAATTAAATAAAAACCACTTCCTAATCCTACAAAAAATACAGCAATAATTGCCATAAACAATTGTGAAAAATAATTCATAGGTGATTCAAAATAAAAAATGCAAAAATCTATCATCGCAGCAATTATCAAAATATTTAAAATTGTTCCAATCCCTGGTTTTTGGTTTAAAAAAAACCATAAAGATAACGCACCGAGACTAACTAGAAATGTAACAAATCCTATTGATAAATTTATATGAATTGAAATTCCTTGAGCAAGAACACTCCATGGTGATGCGCCGGTAAGAGAAACTAGTAATAAACCTTCCCCTAAGCCAAAAATTACAAGTCCTAAAGATAAATATATAAAAGTTGAAAGTTTTGGTCTAAAATTTAGTGGTTTTTTTGAACTCCACGAGGTTTTGGGTATTTTTTTTATAGTTAAAAACATATTTTTTACTATTATTTATACCTTCGAGAATTAAAATCCAATAAAATGAAAAAATACTTTATAGTTATTATATTAATATTTTTATGTTCAAATGCTTTTTCTCATTCTGATCATTACAAAAATTTAACTAAAATTGAAATGGATGTTTTGAGAAATGGAGAAAAAATAGGTTTCAGTAATTATTATTTTAAGCATGATGGAAGTAATATGGAAGTTAAAAATAATACTGAATTTGAAGTAAAATTGTTAGGAATTAAAGTATTATCAATTAAAAGTACATCTGTGGAAAAATACAAAAATGAAAAATTAGTATTTTTTAAATCTAATACTATTCAAAATGATAAGAAAAAATATGTGAATTTAAGATTAGATGAAAACTTAAATAAATTTATCATCGATGGTTCATCTTTTAAAGGAGAGGCTAACATTAATAATGTAATTGGAAATTGGTGGAATTCCAAAATATTAACTGTGGATACTCAAATAAGTCCTCTTTCTGGAAGTATAAAGGAACAAACTGTTAAATTAATAAAAAAAGAGAATATTGAAATTGATGGTAAAAATTATGAAACAATTAAATTTAAAATTAAATCTAAAGATGATGATTTGCCTGAAGATAAAAAATTAAATTTCAAGTTATGGCTAGATCCAAGAGAAGGACTTATAATAAAAGTTTCTTATGAGAGATTGGGTAAATGGGAATATATTTTAAAATCTTTTGAATAAAATTTAATTTAGAATTTTAAGAAGAATTTGACTTACAAATGACATTAAAACTATAAAGCTTAGAAAAACAATTAAATACATTATTGTTATTGCTCTATTTTTTTGTCTTCTTATCATAACTAAATTTCTATCATCTAAAAAAGAAACATCTCTTTTTCCAATAACTGGATAGTCATAACTCCACTTCCATATTGAATTTCCTAATCTTTTATCTAATTTATTATAGTATTCTATCCAGGCGACTGACCAGTTATAAATAAAAAATAAAATTATCAAAATTAAAAATGTTGTTAACATGTTTTATTTAAATTATATTCAAAAAATATCTTATGTCTATCTGGGGAAGTTTATTTGGAGGGATGATAGGTTTTTCACTTGGAGGGCCTTTAGGAATGCTTTTAGGGTCAATTTTGGGTGGAAAAATTTCTAATATTAGAACCAAAGCTGGCTTCAACGCAAATGCACAAGGACAAAGGGTTTTTGCTTTATCATTAATAGTATTGTCAGCAAAATTAAGTAAGGCTGATGGGCAGGTAAGTCGAGAAGAATTAATAGCTGTTAAAGATAAATTAAAAATACCAGAAAATGAGTTAGATCAAGTAGGTAAAATATTTAATAAAGCTAAAGAAGAAAGCACAGGTTATGAACCATATGCAAAACAGATTGCTCAATTTTATCATGGGCATTTAAATGTACTAGAAGAAGTTATTAATATTTTGTTTTATATTGCTGAGTCTGACGGAGATGTAAGCCCAGAAGAACTAAAAATGATAGAAAATATTGCTCAAATATTTGGATTAAATCAAATACAATTTAAAAGTATTAAAGAAAGCAGAAAATCATCAGACAAATTAAATCCTTATATAGTTCTAGAAAGTAAACCAGATGATGACCTTCAAACTATAAGAAAAAGATATTTAAAATTAAGCAAGGAACACCATCCTGACTTGCTATTAAGCAGGGGTGTCCCTGGAGAGGTAATTGATGAAAGTAAAAAAACAATGAGATCAATTAATTCTGCTTGGGACCAAATACAAAAATTAAAATCTAACTAAAATTGTTCAGACTCAGTGGAACCATCCATTGCTGTAGTTGAACTTTTGCCTGAGCTTATAGTATTTGAGACTGCATCAAAATAAGAAGTTCCAACTTCTCTTTGATGTTTTACACTTGTATATCCATCTTTTTCTTTTTCAAATTCTTGTTGTTGTATCTTAGAATAAGCTGACATACCTTTTTTTTTATAATTTTCAGCAAGCTCAAAAATTGCAATATTTTGAGTATGAAATCCTGCTAATGTTATAAATTGAAATTTATATCCCATTTCTGCAATTTTTTTTTGAAATGTAGATATTTCTTGATCGGATAAATGCTTTTTCCAATTAAATGAAGGTGAACAATTGTATGCTAATATTTTTCCAGGAAATTTTTTATGTATTGAATCTGCAAATTTTTTTGCCTCGTCTAAATTAGGAGTAGCAGTTTCACACCAAATCAAGTCAGCATATGGAGCATATGCTAAACCTCTTGAAATTGCTTGATCAATGCCATTCTTTACATAATAGAAACCTTCAGGCGATCTTTCACCAGTTAGAAATGGTTTATCATTCTCATCGAAATCATTTGTTATTAATTTGGCAGCATTAGCGTCGGTTCTAGCAAGAATAATTAAAGGCACATCTGCAATATCTGCAGCTAATCTTGCAGCTTTAAGATTTCTAACAGCTGTAGAAGTTGGAACCAATACTTTACCACCCATATGGCCACATTTTTTTTCACTAGCTAATTGATCTTCAAAATGCACTCCTGCTGTCCCAGCTTTAATAAATTTTTTTGTTAATTCAAAAACATTTAGTGGCCCACCAAATCCTGCTTCTCCATCTGCAATTATTGGTAGCATATAATCTACTTTTTCCTTGTTTTCCATTACTCCATCTTTAAGCTCCATATGTTGTATTTGATCTGCCCTAATAAGTGCATTATTAATTGATTCTACTAGTCTTGGAGCGCTATCGAATGGGTATAATGATTGATCTGGATACATTTCGCCTGCTGTATTTGCGTCTGCTGCAACTTGCCATCCGCTGACATAAATTGCTTTTAATCCAGCTTTAGCATGTTGAACTGAATGGTTTCCTGATAAAGACCCTAGTGTATTTATATAGGGTTCACTATTTAGCAATCTCCACAATTTTTTTGATTGAAGTTCACACATCGTATAATTAATTTTTATGGAACCTCTTAATCTCTCTACTTCTTCATTTGTATAATCTCTTTTAATTCCTGAAAATCTTTTTAAATCATACGAAACATTAGAATCTGACATTTTATAAAGACCTTTTTTTTAGTGAATTTTGAAGATGAATTAATTAATCCTTGTCATTTTCATTGTGATCTTGCTCCTCAAAGCAAACATCGTCGTGGAAAGAGACACAATTAGATGGTTTAGTTCTATCTTCTGGATTATTTAAATTTTTCATATAAATACTAATATTAACTAAATATTAACAAGTAAAGATTTTTGTTTTAAATTACTGTTAAATAAGGTAATTAATTAACAAAAATTTAACAGTAAATTAACTATTAGTTAAATTATGAAAAAAATTGATAATTATGGTCAAATTATAAGGGCTAAAAGACAGAACAAAAATATTAAAGCCATAAACCTAGCAAAAGAACTTGGAATAACACCTGCCTATTTGTCTTTAATAGAGTCAAATCAAAGAAAACCTGATGGAGACTTGTTGTTAAGAATTCAAGATATATTAGAGTTACAAAGAGAAGATCTTACCAAAAAGACAGACCCTGACCTGGAAACAAGAACACAAGAAGTAGTAAAAATATCTTTATTAGAGGACCTGGACATTAGATCTGATGAAGTGCAAGAAATTGTTCAATTAAATCCTAAAATTGCTAAAGCCTTAATTAAACTTGGAATAGATCACAAAAATAAAGAGCTTGAATTAGGACAAAAAGTTGAGAATAAAATTTATAAAGGCTCAACAACATTTCCTGGAGAAATAGTATCTGATTATATTCAAAAATTTGAAAATTATTTTCCAAAGCTTGAAGAATTTTCAACTAGAATATACGAAAAAGTAAAAATGAATAATAGAACTAGATATCTATCTCTTTGCAGTTACTTAGAAAGAAATCATAATATTATAGTACGAGATATTCTTCCAAAGAAAGATAAACCTTTTACAAAAATATTTTTTCCTGAAAAAAAAGAATTTTATTTATCAGATGCATTAAATCTTGAAACAAAAAAATTATTTGCAGCTGCCTTGGTTGCTCAACTTGAAGCTGATGATATAATTGAGGAATATTTAGACGATTTTTCATTTCCATCTGAACCCAGTAGAAAAGTAACTAAAGTTGCTCTTCTTAATTATGCTGGCGCAGCAATAATTATGCCTTATGAAATATTTTTTTATGAATGTGTAAAAAAACATAGATATGATCTAGAACTTTTACAATCTACTTTTGCAGTTTCTTTTGAACAAGTCTGTCATAGAGTTACTTGTCTTAATAATCCAAAATTAAGAGGTATACCTTTGCACATGATAAGAGTAGATCGAAGTGGAAATGTTTCAAAAAGATTTTCTCTTTCTGGAATAGAATTACCAAGACTAAGTGGAGCTTGTCCAAAATGGAATGTATATAGTAGTTTTTCTAATCCTGGAAAGATAAGTGCAGCTGTAAGTAGAATGACTGATGGTGAAAGGTATGTTTGTATAGCAAGAACTGTTGAAAAAGGTATTTCTAAATATGGAGAAGAAAAAGGTTTGCTCTCTATTGGCTTAGGATGTCAAATTAAATACGCTAAAGATTTTGTTTACGCTGATGGCTTAAATTTAAATGATGAAAAAAGTGAGTCAAAAATTGGTGTTTCATGTAGAAAATGTGATCGTCTTGACTGTAGTCAAAGAGCTTTTCCTCCTGACACTCAAAATTATGATGTAAATATTAATCAAAGAGGTGTATCAATTTTTGTAAATGAATAGTATTAACTTCCTTTTTTAGATCTCTCCCTTGCAAGTAATTGTGTTAAAGAGTCAACCATTTGATCTGATGCTTTAAATATATCAATAGACTTAAATTCATTTGAAATATTTTTTTCTGGATTACATTTATCTTCAATTATAATCCCTTTGTCTGGTGAATTATCCTTAATATATATTAATATTAACCAATCTTCATCTTTTGCTTCATCCCATTTTATAAATATTTCTCCAGTTTCAAATCTTCGATCTATACATCTTAGTATGGACATATTTCTTGTTATATGTCTTTTGTTTAATTGAAATACTAAACTGTTTGCACTTCTATAAAAACTTTCTAAAGCATTTTCAATTTTTAATCTCTCTAAGTTGTATTCTTTTTCTTTTTGTAGAAGAACTTCACGGTCATCTCCTTCACTAACTTCGACTCCTAGGGCCTCTACCCTTTCTCTAATTTTTTGGTCTCTTATTAACTGATATTTTTGTTTTAACTTATCTATTCTCTCTTGAAGTCCTGCATAATCTTCTCTTTGTTCTTTTAATGAAATTTTTTCAAGTTTTTCTAATTCTTTTACTTCTCTTATTCTAAACTTTTCAATTTGCTGTTCTAATTTTAATTCTTTTAAAAATCTTTTTTGTCTTTCAGATTGTTCTTTTCTTAATATAGCTTGTTCTTTTCTTAAAAATAATTTTATATCTTTTGCTCTTTCTTTTTCTATTCTTTCCTCATCTCTTATTTGTTTTTGCTTTAGTTTAAAATTTAATTTTTCTTGTTCAATTTTCTCTTTATCTATTGCTTCTTTTTCTCTTTTAGATTTTTCAATTTCAGCAATTTTAATTCTCTTTTTTTCCTCTGCTTTTACAATTTTATATCTTTCAAATTTATTATCAATTTTTTGGAAAAATTTCTGAATATATCTGTCTATTGAAAAAATATCAAAATTTAATTTTATTTTAAATTTATTTTTAATATTTTCCTGAAACCTAACTATATTTAAAATTATATCATCAAATTTTTTTTTTTTAATTCTAGATAAAACCTTTTTTTTTTTATTTTTTTTTATTAAAATTTTTCTTTTTCTTCTAAAATATTTTTTTGATGATTTTTTTTTTATATTTTGTTTTAATTTTTTTTTTTTTATTTTTTTTTTCTTTTTTTTCATTAAATGACCAATTAAGATTTATCAATAATTAATCAATAAATATAGTCTCTTGTGGTGGGAGCTGTTGTCAATTCTTTACTTAATTGAAGTTGAAATACAACCTGGTCTCCCCATTTGAATGCCATTTCGCAACCTGTTAAGTAAAATTCCCACATTCTAAAAAATTTTTCATCAAACATGTTAAGAACTTCTTCTTTTTTTCCTAAAAATCTTTCTTTCCAATGTCTCAAAGTATAGGCATAATGCATCCTTAAAACTTCAATGTCACTCACTATTAGACCTGAATTTTCTATTGGTCTTAAAACTTCACTTAAACTAGGCGTGTAACCACCAGGAAAAATATACTTTGTTATCCATGGGTGAGGGTCTCTTGGTGAGCTAATAGATCCAATTGTGTGGATTAATGCTAAACCATTATTATTAAGTAAGTTTGAAACTTTATTGAAATACTTGCTATAAAATTTTCTTCCAACATGCTCAAACATTCCTACACTTACTATTCTGTCAAATTTTTCATCTATTTCTCTATAATCCATCAGCTTAAAACTAACTTGATTTTCTAAATTTAGTTCTTTTACTTTATTGTTACTATAATCTAATTGATTTTTAGAAAGTGTAATTCCCAAAACTTCACATTGTGATTTTTTTGCAATTTCTATTGCTAAAGTTCCCCATCCAGATCCTATATCTAAAACTTTTTGATTAGGTTTCAAATTCAATTTTTTAATTATATGATTAATCTTATTTGTTTGTGCAGTTTCAAGTGAATCATTTTCATTTTTAAAATACGCACAAGAATATTGTCTATTATTATCTAAAAATAAATCATAAAGTTTTTCAGAAATATCATAATGATGAGCAACATTACTTTTAGATTTAGAAATCAAATTAAAATTAGTTAAAAAACTGTATTTCCCTCTAATTTTTTTTATAATGTGAGCAAAAATGTTTGTCTCACCTCTTCCAATATTCTTCATAGCAATATCTAGGAAGTCTGTTAGAGTTCCATTTTCAATCACTAATGAGCCGTCTGAATAAGCTTCACCAAAATATAAGTCTGGAAGTAATAAGAGTTTATAATGCAAACTTTTATCAAGAATCTTTATTCTGATTGGATTTTGTTTTTTTGGTTTTCCAATAGTATATTCTTTTGAATTTGCATCAACCAATATAAAGCCATCTTCTTTAAACAGGTTTTGACAAAATTTATTTAAATTCATTAATTTTATTTAAATTACTTATATTAAAATCTAATTTATCTAAATCATCAATTAATTTTTTTCTATCATTTTCCCTCAATAAATTAAGGGTGGGCAATAAATTTTTAAAATTTTCGTCTTTTTGAGATAAAAATGTATGTAGTCCCGAGATTAAATTAAACTTTTCAAAGACTTCTCTCACATTGCAAAGTTTATTATTAAATGTTTGTTCTTTATTATTATAAAAATCATCATATACCTTTCTAGCAATAGGAGCAGTTACATTGCATGTAGCTGTGATGATTCCTTTGCATCCTAATCTTAAACCATCTAACAATTTAGTTTCTGAACCAGGAAAAATAGAAAAATTATTTATTTTTAATTCTCTAAATAAATTATATGAACTATCTTTTACACCTACAATTTGTTTAGGAAACTTTTCTACTAATTTTGTTACACATTCTTTACTAAATTTATATCCACATAATTTTTCAAAATTATATAAAATAATCTTAGAGTCTGGTATATTTTCAACAAGTTTAGAATAATAATTTATTACTTCTTCATCTCCATATTTATAATATGCTGGAGGCATTATCAAAAAAATATTAAAACCTAACTTTATTGAAATTTTCATTAAGTTAATATTTTCTGATAGTGAATTCAAACCTGTGCCAATAATATATTTTTTTTTTAATTTTCTTTTACTTAACTCATTAATCAAGTTAATTTTCTCACTTATAGATATTAACTGTGCTTGCCCAGTACTACCTAAGAATACGACCCCATGACAACCATTATTTAATAGATCATCAGCATGATTTATAGTTTTATTGATATCTAAAGATAGATTTTTATCTAAAATAGATAAAGTAGCAGCATATATTCCATTTATTTCATTCATAAGTCTAATTCTTTTTTAAAAAAAGTATTATACATTTTAAATATTTAAAATGAAAAAAATAAAATCTTTAATTATAGGTACTGGGGCAATTGGAGCTTATTTAGCAAGATTGCTCATTAAAAAAAACCATAAAGTATTAGTAACTTCTAGATTTAGAGGAAGAAAAAAAGAAAATTATACCAAATTGAAATTATCAAACAAAGTCATCTTTAAAAAGTTAAATATATTAAGAAAAAGAGATATAGAAAAAATATTAATTAAGGAAAAACCAAAAAATATATTCTATTTAGCTGGACAAAGCTCACTAACAAAAAGTTTTAAGTTATCAAAAGAAACTTTTAGATCAAATTATATAGGTGCGAAAAATTTTTTAGAAATTATAAAAAAAAATAAAATTAATTGTAATTTTTTTAAGGCTAACTCAGGGTATATTTTTAAACCTATTAATGGGAAAATAAATTTAAATTCAAAATTAGTAAGTTCAAAAAATCCATATGTAAAAGCTCAACAAAAAGCGTATAATTTAGTTAAAAAATTTAGAAAAAAGAATCTTAAATGTTTTAGTTTAATTTTTAAGCAAATTGAGTCTCCACTAAGGGATAACTCTTTTTTTATGAAAAAGATTTGTTTACATGCAAAAAAAAATAAAATTGTAACTGTAGGAAATATAAATACAATTAGAGATTATTCTTGGATTGAAGAAATGGTACAGGGTGTATATTTCTCAACATTTATAAAACCATGCGATTTAATTCTTTCTAGCGGAAATAAACTCTCAGGAAAAAACATTTTAAAATTTGCATATAATTTAAATAATCTAAATTATAAAAAATTTTATAAAGTTGATAAAAAATTTATTAGAAAAAAAGAACTTAAAACAATAATTGGTACTAACAATCTAACTATACAAAAATTAAAAAAATTTAATTGGAAACCAAAGATTTTTGGAAATCAATTAGTAAAAAAAATATATAAATCTTTATGAAAATTTTAGTAGTTCAAAATAGGAAAGGCATTGGAGATATGATAATTTTTTTGCCCTTTATTGAGGCGATTTCAAAAAAATATCAAATACCTGTAAGTTTACTTGTTAAAGAAAATTCCAAAGCTAATGAGATTTTAAAAGACAATCAATCTATAAAAGAAATTATAAATCTAGATTGAGATAACAAGGGTAAAAAGGGAAGACATGATGGATTAAGTGGTTTTATAAATTTAATTAAGGATTTGAAAAAATATAAATTTGATAAAGTTTTTATTTTTAATTCATCTCTAAGATTCTATTTAATTTCAAAATTTTTAGGTATTAATGAAATATATCAATATCCTTTGTTTAAAAAAAAAAAACAACATATAATTAAAGCTGCACAAATTTTTTTAAAAAAAAATTTAAACTTATTAGTAGATAGTGATCCAAATATTTCACTTGATGAAAAAAAAATTTTAAATGTAAGAAAAAATTATAATATTAAAGAAAGTGATATAAATATTCTGCTTGGAATTGGAGGATCTGGCGATACAAAAAGAATACCTGCTGAAACTTTTATAAAGTTTATGGAGCTTTGTTCTGAAAGCCGAAATTGTAGATTCTTTTTAGCTACTGGGAACAAAGATGAAGAATTAAAGATATTAAATAAAATAATTAATTCTAAATATGGATCTAAGTGTGATGCATTAAATAATATGAACCTGGTTGAGACTCTTCCAATTATTAAAAACTGTAATATATCAATTTGCAACGATTCAAGTTTTAGTCATTTATCAGCAGCTTTGAAAATACCTACAATAGTTTTAATGTCAGACACGCCATTATTATATGGTAGTTACAGCCCAAGAATGTTTCCAATTATACCTGATGGAGAAGAGACAGTTACTCATGATACGCTTGGAAAAGACAAAATAAATCCAAAAAAAATATTTGATAAATTTAATAATATTTTAAATTAAACTAAATCTTTTATTACAATTTCTTTTGCTTCATTAACTATTGAAGCTAATCTTGTAAGCTCAGGACTAATATCTGGATGAATTTTTTTCATAATTTTCTTATAAGAATTTAAAACTTGATCTTTAGTATATTTTTTTTTTGGATCCAAATTCAAAATTTTGTAAGCTTCTTCAATAGAGATATTTTGAGAATTAAAATTGTTTTTAATATTATTAAAATTAAATCTTCCTGAATTTTTCAAAATTCTTAGTAGGCTCCATACTCTAAATATTTGAAGCAGGGTAAGACCTGCTTTAGTTTTTATTAATGGCAATATCATTAGCATAAATGGAATAGAAAATATAAATCTCCCGGCATAAGCCATAATGATTGCCAGTACAATTGACAAAATTATTGTAAAAGTCCTTATACTTTTAGAAATTTTTACACTTGAGGTTTTAACAAACCAATTGAGCACTAAATATAGTAGGACAAAAATAAATAGTGTTAAGAAAAAAATATTCATGTATTAGATATTGTTTATATGAAAATACCATATTTAAACAAAAAACCTGAGTTAAAAAGTTGTCATAATGTTACATGGGAAGATAATTATAGCTGGATACATCAATCAAATATCCTTGAAGTTTTAAAAGACAGCTCAAAATTACACCCTGAGGTAAGAAAATATTTAGAGGAAGAAAATAAATATACCGAATTTCATTTAAAAGATACATTGCCAATTCAAAAAAAATTGTTTGAGGAAATAAAGGGAAGAATAAAATTAGATGATGAATCTTTGCCTTATATAGACAAAAAATATGAATATTGGACAAAAACTACTAAAAAAGGAAATTATACAATAAAATTAAGAAAAAAAATTGGATCAAACATTGTTGAAGAAATTTGGAATGGAGATAAAGAAAAAGAAAAGTTAAAAACTGAGTATTTTGGTGTAGGCGATCTTGGAGTTAGCTGGAATGATAAATTTTTAGGTTACTCTTTAGACTTAAAAGGCTCTGAATATTTTACAATTTATATTAGAGATATAGAAACAAATAAAATAGTTACAGAAAAAATTGAAGATACATCTGGAAGTATTACATTCAGTTTGGATGACAAATTTATATATTACTCAAAATTAGATAAACTTCATCGGCCTAAAAAGATATACAGACATGAGATAGGAACTTTAGTTAAAAATGATCAATTAATTTTTGAGGAAAAAAGTGAGGGATTTACCGTAAGTATTGGATTAAGTTATGATGAAAAATATTTTTTTATATTTTCATCAGATCATAATACATCTGAACAATATTATTTTGGTGTAGATGAAGCTCAACCTAAACCTAAATTAATAAAAAAAAGGAAAAAAGGAATTATTTATTCTATAAATTCTTGGAATGGATATTTCTATAATCATACAAATGAAGAGGCAGAGGATTTTAAAATAGATAGATGTAAAAATATTAATGATCAAAACTGGGAGGCATATATACCGCCAAAAAATGAAGTTTTAATCGGAGGATTAATTTTTTTAAAAGATTGGGAAATAAGATCTGAAATCTCAAACGCATTAGGGAAATTGTTTGTTAAAAATAACAAAACTAATTATGAGGAAGAAATTGTTTTTTCAGATGAAAAAGTAATTGTGCCAGGGGTTACAATTTTTCAAGACAATAAAAATACTGATTTGCTTCACCTGTCATATTCTTCTCCAAAAACTCCTGGAAGGACTTATCTATATAATTTAAAAACTAAGGAAAAAAAACTAGTGAAAGAACAAGAAATTCCATCTGGTCATAATCCAGATAATTATATTGTTGAAAGATTAGAGTGTCCATCTCATGACGGAAGAATGGTTCCAATTACGATAACAAGACATAAAAATACAAAAATTGATGGTAGTGCTAATCTTTTACTTTATGGATATGGATCCTACGGTAGCTCAATGTCACCAAGTTTTTCTTCAACAAGATTAAGTTTAATTGATAGAGATATAATTTGGGTAACAGCACACATAAGAGGAGGAATGGAAAGAGGTATGAGGTGGTGGAAAGAGGGTAAGCTCCTGAATAAAAAAAATACTTTTGAAGATTATATAGCTGTTGGAAAATATTTAATTAATAAAAAATACACTTCAAAAAATAAAATTATTGGAATGGGTGGATCCGCAGGAGGATTATTGATGGGCGCAGTGGTTAATAAAGCGCCAGAATTATTTATAGGAATAATAATGGCAGTACCATTTGTTGATTCACTAACAACTAATTTGGATCACTCATTGCCTTTAACTGTTGGTGAATTTGATGAGTTTGGAAATGCAAAGAATAATAAAGAGCACTTTGAATATATTTATTCATATGCTCCATATAACAATATAAAAAAAATGGATTACCCTAATATTTTAATTACTACTAGTTTAAGTGATAACAGAGTACTATTTGATGAACCTGCAAAATTTACTGCAAAGCTTCGTGATTATAAAACTGATAATAATCTACTACTTTTAAAAACTGAAATGAATGCAGGTCATGGTGGAAAATCTGGAAGAGATGGAGCCATAGAGGAACTTGCACTTGATTATGCTTTTGCATTAAAGGTTTCTGATAAAATATAAATTTTTCACACTTGAAAAAATTAGAATAATCACCATTTAAAATTTGTAAGTCGCCTTTTGGGGCTTATTAAAACTAACCTTGCTAAAATAGGAGGATATAATGACAGGTAAGGACTTATCAATATTCAACTCGCTAAGGCCTTTTTCTATAGGTTTTGACGATATGTTTGATCAATTTGAGAGCATGTTAGGAAATGGAAGTTTAGCTATGCAGCCAAACTATCCACCATACAACATAAGGAAAACAGGAAAAGACAATTACTCAATTGAGATTGCTCTGGCAGGCTTTAATAAAAATGATGTTGAAGTTGAGTTCGAGGAAAACTTATTAACTGTTAGAACAAAGCAGATTAAAAAATCCCAAGATGAAAATAAGGATGGTGAAATTATTCATAAAGGTATTTCACAAAGACAATTTGCACGTTCATTTACTATTGCAGATGATATTAAAGTAAATGGTGCAGAATTGAGAGATGGTCTTTTGAAAATAGCTTGTGAAAAAATAGTTCCAGAACAAAAAAAACGAAAGCTTATTGAGATAAAATAAGTTTAAACCTTGCTTGTGGGGATTCTTCCCCACAAGTACTTAATAACTTAAATACATCCACTTGAAGAAAAACCCACAATAATACCGTTTGCATTTATCTCAAATTTTCTTTCACATGGAATGCCATATTTTTTTGTTTTATATACTAAAGTCTCATTTCCTAATTCATTAATAAAGTCTTCAGTTGGAATACCTAATTGTAATCTTAATTCTGTAACTTGTTTCCCAACAAATAAACCATACTTCTCATTTTCTTTTTCAGCAACTTCATCGGATTTCTTTTTAATAGTTTGACACCCTGAAGACAAAAGTAGAATTAATAATAAATTTATAGCGAATCTTAATTTCATAAGGAAATATTTATCACTAAAATGTGTCAAAAGATTAACTTAAAAGTTGTATAAATTAACGGTTTAGTAACATATTTACGATTAATTGTTATTAACCTTGGGATTTTTTAAATCGAATCAAATATTGTTCAGCAATATGGAGGTCTAATGTTAGATAACTACTTTAACTATAAAAAACATAAGACAGATTTTAGAACAGAAGTCGTTGCAGGAGTGTCGACCTTTTTGACAATGGCTTATATTATGTTCTTAAATCCTGTCATACTAGCTGATGGCGGTTTTGATTTTGGTGGTGTTTTTACAGCAACTGCTCTTGCAACTGCACTAGCATGTTTCATAGCTGCTTTTTACGCTAAAACTTGGCCAGTTGGACTGGCACCGGGGATGGGGATAAATGCATTTGTCGCCTACGGTGTTTGTTTAGGAATGGAATATACACCAGCAGAAGCTTTGGGAGCTGTTTTAGTTGCAGGTGTTGTTTTCTTATTAATATCTTTAACACCGATTAGAGCTTGGCTAATAAACTCAATTCCAAAAAGTTTGAAACTAGGAATAGGTGCAGGAATTGGTTTATTTCTTGCAATAATTGGTTTTGAACTTATGGGGTTAACTACTGATAATCCAGTAACACTGGTTCAACTCGGTGATGTTTCTAATCCATTATTATTACTTGGTGCAGCAGCTTTTGTTTCAATGATTGTTATGGAAAAAATGAATATTAAAGGAAACATAATTATTGGAATTTTGGTATTCAGTATAATTGCTTGGCTAACTGGATATGGAAAATTTAATGGGGTTGTTTCCTCTCCACCGCCGATGACACACTTAATGACTTTTGATTTAGGTGCAGCTCTTAGTGCATCTATGGTAACAGTTGTTTTTACTTTATTTTTTATAGACTTTTTTGATACTGCAGGAACACTTACAAGTGTTGCTAATGTAGCTGGAAAAGTTGGAAAAGATGGAAAAATCCAAGATATCGATAAAGCAATGTTATCAGATAGTGTATCAACAGTGGCAGGTTCAATGTTAGGTACATCAACAGTTACAACTTATGTTGAGAGTGCGGCTGGTGTTAAAGCTGGCGGCAGAACAGGAATGACTTCATTAGTTATTGGAATTCTTTTCTTGTTTTGCTTATTCTTCAGCCCATTAGCTACATCACTTCCAAAAGAAGTTGATGCAGCAGCTTTAATTTATATTGCGACTCTTTTTGTAAGAAATATTTCTGATATAGAGTGGGATGATATAGCTGAGGCTGGGCCAGCAGTTATTGCGATGATAGCAATGCCATTTACATATTCTATATCTAATGGAATAGCTTTAGCATTTGTTTCTTACGCAGCAATAAAAATTTTCACTGGGAAATTTGCTGAAACAAGTCCTGCAATATGGGTTGTTGCAATATTAAGCATAATTAGTTTTGCAGTAGCATAGTTTATAACTTTAAATCAAGGGCTGGAATATTATTTCTAGCCCTTTTTTTGTTTAGATATAATTTTTTCTATTGATAATTCCTCGTAATGCTCAGTTGGTTGAATAATCCATGGATCACTCTCTAATCTTACTGGGCAAAAGTCAGGAACGAAAGAGGATGATTTTTTCTTCCATAAGCAAGCTGTTTTTATTTCCTTAATATATTTTTTTACTTGATTATATTCTTTTAACCACTCTATACTTCTATTTAAAGTAAGTCCTGTATCAGATAAGTCATCTACAAGTAGAACTCTCTCATAATCTTTGTTGCTTGCAATTGAACTAATATCTCTTGCAAAAATTAATTCTCCTTGTTTATCTTCCATTCCTTCTCCAGAATAACTTTGAATAACTATGTAAGCTGTTGGTAATTTTAAAATTCTTGATAAGATATCTATTATTGGGGCCGCACCTCTCATTATACCTACAAGTACAGTTGGTTTGAAGTTTTTATTAACTTCTATAGCTAATTTTTCAACAGTATCTAGATATTCCTCAAAACTAATAATTAACTTTTCAGCCATAAAATTTGGTATCATAAATAAAAATTTTTAAAAAGAGGAATTTATGAGTGCATATTGGATCGCTGTATACAAAGATTTAGATAACCTTGAAAATCTTACGAGATATGCAGAAAAAGCTGGGATAGCAATAAAAAAATATAACGGTAAAATTCTAGTAAGAGGTGGTAAAACCCATACAATGGAAGGCAATCCCTCTCCACGCACAGTTATTATTGAATTTCCGAATATTGAGACAGCTTTAGAATGCTATAATTCAGATGAATATCAAAGTGCTAAAAAAATTGCTAGAGGTAATTTTAATAGGCACATCCAAATAGTTGAGGGAATTTAATATTCAACATCAACTGGATCTATACTTCTCCACATATACCATGTAAAAACAGTTCTATATCCAGAATGTAATTTTGAAATTTTATTTAAAAATTTTTCACTTGGTGGATAATTAACTTTATAATTTTTCGATATAGCTCTCAATAATCCAATATCTTTAGTTGGAAAAATATCTCTTCTATTCATATTAAACATTAAAAACATTTGAGCACTCCAAATACCTAACCCTTTTAATTTTGTTATATAAACAATTGCGGTTTCATCGTCCATTTTTTTTATATCTGAAATTTTAAATGATTTATTTTTAAAATTCATAGCAATATTTTTTAAGTAAGATATTTTTTGTCTAGAGAGTCCAGCGCTCTTTAAACTTCTAGAGTTTAATTTAAATACTATATCTGGTAATACTTTTTTGTTACATTTTTTTTCAAATTTATTCCAAATAGAATCTGCGGCTTTAGTTGAAATTTGTTGACCAATTATTGTTCTACAAAGAGAAAAGAAAGGATCATTTCTACTTGTTAAATAGCCTTTATTATATTTTTTTACAATTTTTTTAAATATTGAGTCTCTTCTAGATAGAATTTTTTTTGCACTATACCAATATTTTGGTGGCTTATTCATGCCTTGAAACAGAAACCTGTTTTTTATAAAAAATCTCTCTTCTAAAAATTATTATTGAAGATACAATAACTAAAGAAGACCCAATTAATGTTTTAAATGTTGGTATTTCATCCCAAATAATGTAACCAAAGATAATTGCAAAAACTAGAGCCAAATATTTTAGAGGTGTTACTAATGAAACATCTGAAAATTTATAGGATTGGGTAAGCCACAAATTTGCGAGTCCACCTAAAATTCCTAACAAAGACAATAAGAATAAATCTTTTATAGATGGCAATAACCATCCCTGCGGGATACTAAACAAACTTAGTATCATTATAGACAAAGAAAAATAAAAACTTATTAGCCAAACTGGTTCGGTTGATGACAGTTGCTTTATAGCTATTGCAACATATGAAAGTCCTACGCAAAAAATAATTGGATATACATAATACAAGTTTAATGAATTAAAACCTGGCTCTGAAATTATTAATATTCCTATAAAGCCTACAATCACAGCAAGCCATCTATATAAGCCTACTTTTTCATTCAATAAAAAAATTGACATTATTGTGGTAAATATAGGCGCTGCAAAAGTAATACTAACAACAGTTGCTAAAGGAAGCTTTCTTAGTGCAATGAAAATTGCAACTATTGCAATTAAACCAGCTATACATCTTTTGAGGTGCAGAAAAGGTCTATCAGTTTTATAAAAATTAAAGAATCTTTCTTTGGGTATTAAAAATAGCAAAGGTATTAATCCGCAAGATCCTCTAAAGAATAGCACTTGTCCCACTGGGTAATTCTCAGACCATTTGACAATTATATCCATAGCAGAAAAGGCGCATACTGATAAAAACATGTATAAAAAGCCTAATTGATTTTTGGAAAGCATAATATTAACTTTAGATTAATTAAAATTTTAATCAATGGAAATAGCAATTTTGGCATGTGGATGTTTCTGGGGACCAGAAATTAAATTTAGTAAATTAAATGGAGTAATAAAAACTGAAGTTGGTTATTGTGGTGGAGATTCTTCGAATGTAACTTACCAAGAAGTATGTTCAGGAAATACAAATCATGCAGAAGTTGTTAAAATAGAGTTTGATAAAAAACAAATATCATATGAGAAAATTTTGGAATTTTTTTTTGAAATTCATAATCCAACTACTGTAAACCAGCAAGGACCTGATATTGGAACTCAATATAGAAGTGAAATTTTTTATTATAACAATCAACAAAAAAATATTGCTCAGAATATTTTAGAGAAATACAATAAAAATATATTTGGTGGAAAAATTGTTACTAAAATTTCAGAAATAAAGAATTACACTAAAGCAGAGGATTATCACCAAAAATATTTAGAAAAGAAATTTTAAAAATGATTTTAGTAAGTAGTGAATGGCTTGAGAAAAATATAGAAAAGGTAAAAATTATCGACTGTTCATGGCATATGCCAAATACAAATAGAAATGCTTATGAAGAATTTAAAAATCAGCATCTAAAGAATTCAATTTTTTTTGATTTAGATAAAAATTCAGATCCAAATACAGATTTACCACATATGCTAGTTAACAAAAATTCTTGGGAAAAAATTATGTCCTCAATGGGCATTTCTAATAAAGATAAAATTGTAGTATATGATAATTCTGATGTAATTAGCTCCTGTAGGCTATGGTATAATTTAATTTATTTTGGACATAAATATGAGAATGTTCATGTTTTAGATGGTGGTTTAAAAAAATGGAAAAATGAAAAAAGAGAAGTAACCAATAAAATTATTGAACATAAAAAAACTAATTATACAGCTGATGAAAAAAAATATTTAGTAAAAAATAAAAATGAAATTAGTAATAATATTTTGAAAAGTGAATTTAAAGTGGTAGATGCAAGAAGCAGGGAAAGGTTTGAAGGTAAAGTGGAAGAACCAAGAAAAGGTCTAAGAAGTGGCTCTATTCCCAAATCTTTTTGTCTTCCCTATAAAGAATTAATTAATAGTGATAATTCATTTAAAAAAAAAAATGAAATTTTTAAAATTTTTAAAGATACTTTGGGTCAAGAAACAACAACAAATGTTATTTTTTCGTGTGGATCTGGCATTACAGCATCAGTTTTGGCACTTGCATATTCTTTAATTCATAATAAATATATGCCTATCATTTACGATGGCTCTTGGGCAGAATACGGTAAAATTTAAATTATGAAAAGATCAACAAAAATAGTATCGATATTAATAATTTTCTTTTTTATAATTGCAGCTGTTATTGTTGGAAGAACAATGATAGGAAAACACTTTCAAAAAAAATTTAGTAAAAGACCTCCTCCAGGAATAATAGTAACTGAGGTGGTGCAAAATGAATTTTCAGAAAAAATTGAAAGTTTTGGTACCGCTGTATCTAAAAAAACTGAGACATTTAGGATAAAAAAAAATCAATTATTATCTGAATTAGATTTAAAAGAATATGTTAATAAAGGTGACTTAATAGTAAAGCTTAAAGGAGAAACCATTATTGCTCCATTTAGTGGCGTATTAGGATACAGGGGTCTAACAGAAGATGTTCTTGATACTGATAATTCAATAATCATTACTTTAGATGATACTTCAATAATTTATTGTGATTTAAAAATCCCAGAGGTTTTTGCCACTGTAATGAAAAAAGGACTTCCAGTGGAGGTGAATTTCTCTGGATATAAAAATAAAGTTTATTATGGGCAAATAGACGGTGTTTCTAGCAGGATTAATGCTGAAACGAGAAGTTTATTAACCAGAATTAAAATAAATAATGAAAATTTTGAATTAATACCAGGATCACTACTTGAAGTTACAGTAAATTTTAATGTAAGAAATTCATTAGGCATACCTGACACAAGCTTGATTTTAGAAGGAGATAAAGCTTATGTTTATAAAGTTTCTAGTGAGAATACCACAAATAAAGTAGAAATAGAAATTGGTATTAGAGACAATGGTTCTGTAGAAGTTTTATCAGGTCTGGATAAAGGTGACACTATAGTAGCTGAAGGTTTAAAAAAAGTAAGACCAAGAGGAAAAATTAAACCAATAAAAAAATAAATGTATTTAACAGAAGTTAGTATTAAAAGACCAGTAGTATCTTGGGTAATGTCTCTTATATTAATTATTTTTGGTACTTTTGTTTTTTGGAAACTTCCAGTAAGAGAATTGCCCTCTGGATTACAGCCTCCTATAGTACAAATTCAAGTAGATTATAAATCTGCATCAGCACCAATAATTGATCAAGAAGTTACTCAAGTAATTGAAGATGTTATAGGTGGCGCAGAGGGAATAAAAAATATTGACTCAATATCTGAAAATGGAAGAAGTACAATTAATGTAATTTTTGATACTGATATTGATTTGGATAACGCTGCTAATGATATAAGAGAAAGAGTAGCAAGGATTGTAGATAATTTACCTTCAGAGTCAGATCCACCACAAATTTTAAAACAAGCCGCGGGCTTTACTACAACAATGTGGCTGGCATTATCTTCATCTACTTGGAGTGATTTAGAACTCGGTGATTATGCTGAAAGATATTTAGTTGATACTTTTTCAAGTGTAAAAAATGTAGGTAGAATACTTGTAGGAGGATTAAGAGAATTAAGTGTTAGAATCTGGATAGACCCAATTAAGTTAGCAGCTAATAATTTAACTATACAAGAAGTGGAACAAGCTATTCGAAGTGAAAATATTAGTTTGCCAGCAGGTACACTTGAAGCGAATAATATAGATTTAACATTAAATCTAGACAAGTCTTATGATGATTTAGATAAACTTAAAGAGTTACCAGTAAAAAAAAATAAAAATAATGTAGTTAAATTATCAGATGTAGCAAATATTGAGTTTGGACCCGTATCTGAAAAAACTTTATTTAAAGCTCAAAGAAAAGATTCATTGAATTTAAAAACTGTTGGAATTGGAATATACGCAAGAAGCGGTGCATCAACAGTTGAATTATCAAAAGAAATTAAAAAAAAAATAGATGAAGTTAGAAAAACCTTGCCAGAAGGTCTAAAATTAGAAATTGCTTTTAATAGAGCTACATATATTGGAGCAGCAATTGAGGAAGTTTACAAAACATTAATTATAGCTTTTGTTTTAGTAGTAGTAATTATTTATTTATTTTTAGGAAATCTTAAAGCTGTTATAGTTCCTGCAGTTGCTTTGCCAGTAAGTTTAATAGCATCATTTTTAGGGTTATATCTATTTGGTTTATCAATAAATATATTTGTATTATTGAGTTTTATTTTGGCCATTGGAATAATAACAGATGACTCTGTTATAATGACAGATGCAATTTATAGAAGAATTGAAAATGGCGAAAACCCATTAGTTGCAGCATATAAGGGATCTAAACAGATTACTTTTGCAATAATAGCTACCACATTAATACTTGTAGCAGTATTTTTGCCTTTAATTTTTATAGAAGGTATTTCAGGTACATTGTTTAGAGAAACTGCGATTGCATTGACTTTTTCAATTGTTGTCTCATCTTTTGTCGCTTTAACTCTGTCTCCAATGCTTGGCAGTAAGTTTTTATCAAAAAATTCAAAAAAAAATTTTTTTGTTACAAAATTTGAAAAAATATTTAATTCCTTTTCAAATTTTTACAAAGAAACTTTAGTTTTTTGGTTGGATAAAAAAAAAACTACTTCAATATTTATAATTTTAATTATTGTAGCATCAGTTTTTTTGTTTAATTTTTCAAAAAAAGAACTTTTACCTATGGAAGATAGAGGTGCTTATTTAATAATAGGTTTTACAGATGAAGGAAGTTCTTTTGAGTATACTCAAAAAAGAGCTCAAGATGTTGAAAAAAGATTAATACCTCTCCTTCAAGCAAAAGATAGTCCTTATAATAGATTTATAATGAGAGTTCCAGGATTTGGTAGATCAAGTAATTCCTTTAACAGCTTCATAATAATAGCACTATTAGATAATTGGAAAAATAGAAAACAGAATTCTCAAACAATAATGAGGCAAGCTATTGGAAAAATAGTAACTTTACCACAAGCTGTTGCTTTTCCTATATCACCACAATCAATAAGAGTTTCAAACTATAATAAACCAATTCAAATGGTAATTTTGGGAACTACTTATGAAGAATTACAAAAAGTTCAATCTAAAGTTATTAGAAGCTTAAGAAAAAATTCAAATCTCTCTCGAATAGAGTCTGATTATTCTGTTGATAAACCAGAAGTAAAATTACTTATTAATAATAATAAAGCTAAAGACTTAGGAATTTCTATACAATCAATAGGAAAAACATTAGAAACTTTATATGGTGGAAAAAAAGTAACAACTTTTAATAAGCTTGGAAAAGAATATCCAATTATTTTACAACAATATCTATCTGATAGGAGAAATAAAGAGGGATTAGCAAAAATATTTGTTAGGTCAGATAAAAGTGGTAAATTAATATCAGTAGCAAACCTAGTGGATTTCAAAGAAGAAGGATCTGCAAAAGTTTTGTCTAGATACAATAGACAAAGGGCAGTTACTATATCTGCAAATATTAATGAAAATTATACACTTTCTGAAGCTATAAAATTTTTAGAAAATACAATGAGCGAAGTTGCTCCAGAAAATCAAATTAACTGGAAAGGTAAATCAGAAGAATTAAAAGAAACAAGTAATGAATTAATTATTATTTTTATACTTTCATTATTAACAGCCTACTTAGTTATGGCAGCCACTTTTAATTCATTTGTGCATCCATTTATAATCGTTCTGACTGTTCCTCTTGCAGTTTTTGGAGGTTTAATTTTTATTTTATTTTTAAATAGTTCAATAAACATATTTTCTCAAATAGCTCTTGTAATTTTAATTGGTATTTCTACAAAAAATAGTATCTTGATAGTAGATTATGCCAACCAGTTAAGAATGGAAGGTAAAAATATTGTAACATCTGTTAAAGAAGCTTGTGGATTAAGATTTAGACCAATTATAATGACATCCTTAAGTACAATGATAGCTATGATGCCTTTAGTTATTGGTAATATTGGACCTGGAGCTGGTGAAGGTTCTAGGCTTGCAGTTGGTGCAACAATTCTAGGCGGTATGATTATTTCAACATTTTTTACTTTGTATGTAACTCCCACCATGTATTTAACCTTGGCAAAAAATACCAAAAGAATTGATGATGTTGATATTGAATTAAAAAAACAATTACGCTAAAAAATTATATATTTTTTTGTCGTTAAAGATTTATTACACTTTATAAGTTGGCTTTTATATGAATTTGAATAATTTTTTACCTTTTTAGCTAAAAGTATAACTCTTTGATTTTTCTTATAATTTTTATAGTTTCCCCAGCCTTCATGATAAGCAATATATTGTCTAAAAACATCTTTTTTTCTAATTTTTAATATTTTTTCAGTCTTATTTGTATACCATCCAATAAAATCTACACTATCTTTGAAACTAGTCCTAGTTGCTAATTTTCTGTTAGTTTCTTTTTTATATTGTTCCCAGGTTCCTCTAATAGCTTGAGAATAGCCAAAAGAACTCGAAGGTCTTTTGTAAGGTATCACTTTAAACAATTTCAATCTCTCTGGTTTTGCCAACCTATTAAAGTCAGACTCCATTCTTATAAATGCTAATTGTAGATGAATTGGAGTGCCCCACTTTTTTTCAGTTCTTTTTGCATATTTATACCAAAGATATTTTTCGGAGAAAATTGAGCATGCATTCGAACTATTTTTTATAGTTGACGAGCAAGCAAATAAGAACAAAAAAAAGAAGAGAAAAATACTATTTAAAATCAGACTTTGCTTTTTCATTAAGCTCATCCATTTTATTTTTAATTTCATCATCCAATATTTTATAATCTTTTAGGTCTGCTTTTAATTTTTTAAATACATCTTCATCGCCAATTTCAGCAAAATCAGCCTTTATGATTGATTCAATATATTGTTTTTCTTGTTCATCTGAGTATCCGAATATTTGTGATGCCCACTGACCAAGATATTTATTTCTTCTTGCACTTACTTTAAATTGTAATTCTTCATCGTGTACAAATTTTTTTTCAAAACTTTTTTTTCTTTCATCAAATGAACTCATTTTTTTCTCCAATAGTTAATAACTGTTACTAATAAAAAAGATATTATAACACCAATTATATTACCAAATAAGTCTGAAAATTGAAATGATCTGTTTGGTATAGCCATTTGAAATACTTCTAGAAAGATAGAAATAAAAATTAAATATGAAATAATTAATTTTTTATTAAAATTCAAATAAACAAAAAAACCAAGAATCGATATTAAAAAAAATGCGTACAAATGATTTGAGGAAACTAAAAAATCTTTAGTAATAACAGGTTGAATACTGCAGTCTTTATAAAAAATACAACCAAAAATACTCCCTGGATATAAATAGAACACAATTAATAATATATTAAATATATGAAAAAATATTTTTATATATCGCATTTCTAATTTATAGTTTAAATCAAAGTATGAGTCATTTAATTTTAGTAAGACATGGTCAAAGTGAATGGAATTTACAAAAAAGATTTACTGGCTGGGTGGATGTAGATTTAACTGCGGAGGGTAAACTAGAAGCATGCAAAGCTGGAGAACTTATAAAAGAACTTAAAATTGATTTTAAATATTATTTCTCCTCATATCAAAAAAGAGCGATTAATAGTTTAAATCTAATACTTAATACTTTAAGAATTAAAAATAATAAAATAATTAAAGCTTGGCAATTAAATGAGAGACACTATGGATCACTTACCGGTTTAAACAAAGAAGCGATTAAAGAAAAAATAGGTGAAAAAAAAATAAAAGAATTAAGAAGATCTTGGGATTTGGCACCTGATCCATTAAGTAAAAAAAATCCTTATCATCCTTTAAATATAGATGCTTATAAGAATATACCAAAGGATCAAATCCCAGATACTGAATCTTTGAAAAATACTTATGATAGGGTTGTTAAATATTACGAAGAAAATATTTATGATAAACTAAATGCAAATGTAATAGTTGCTGCTCATGGAAATTCTATTAGAGCTTTGTGTAAATACCTTTTTAAAATAAATGATAATGATATTTCTAATCTTGAAATTCCAACAGGTAATCCATTATTACTAAAATTTAATGATGGAATTTTACAAAATGCTAAATATTTAGATAGTGAAAGAGCAAAAAATTTAATTATTTTTAATTAAACGATTATATATTTCCATATCTGTAAGATGAATAAATGGAAGTTTACTTTCATATCCAAAGAGTGTTTTATCTTTAATTTTTTGATCCCATATTTTTGAAATTGAGAAATACTTTTCTTTATTATTTTCAAAAACTTTTTTGTTAATTATTTGGCAACCAGTAAAAATAAAATTATTTTTTTTTTGCTTTAATAATTTTTGTTCTTTTAGTTCAAAGTCACCCTTAAATCTTTTATCAAAACTTTTATTCTTATTAACTACTAAAAGTAAATTATTTAAAGAATTATTTTTATAAAATCTAATCATATCATTAATTTCTTTTGCATGATCAGAGCTCCATATAGTATCAGGATTAAAAACAATAAAATTATTTTCATCAGAGGATTTCATTAAATTTAAAATACCACCACCTGTATTAAGAATTTTATCTCCATCCTTGACTATCTCTATTTTTGCATTCATTTCATTTTTGGAAACAAAATCAATTATTTGCTTTTCTAAATAAAAAGTATTTATTTTAATTTTTTCGATATCTAATAATTTTAATAAATTTAGAGTATTTTGAAGTAAATTAATATTTTTAACCGAAATTAAAGGTTTTGGTTTTTTTAAAGTAAGAGGTTTAAGTCTTTTACCATAGCCAGCACACAAAACTAATGCAATTTTTAATTTCATTTTTTCAATCTTAATCTTTTAGAAAAATTTTTATCAAGATTATTTTTTAAATCTTTGAAAATAATATTATTATTTATTCGTGACTGAATTAGTTTCCAAGCGTGTGGAATTAATTTTAAATACTGATCTTTTTTATCTCTTAATGATAGTCTTGTAAAAATACCAATTATTTTTAAATTTCTTAATACAGATAAAATTAGAAAATCATTTGTAAAATGGCCTCTATTTAATTTTTTTTTTATTAAAATCAAAATAATTGTTATAAATAAATCTTTTAAATTTTTTTGATGTTTTAATCCTAACATCATCAATTAAAGAAGCTAGATCATAAGCAATATTGCCATAGACCGCATCCTGCGAATCAATAATTGAAATCTTATTTTTATTCATCATTAAATTTGAAACATGAAAGTCTCTATGAACAAATGTATCATTTGGAAATTTTAATTTTTTAATTAATTTTTTTATTATTTTTGTTAAATCTTTATTTATTTTTAATTTTTTTTTTCCCTTATGAATAGATGGTAAATACCATTTTAAAAATAAATTAGATTCTTCAAAAAGAATTTTTTTTGAGTAAATAGGAATTTTATAGTATTTACTATCAAAATTTCTGATTTTTTTTAATCTAATTTTTTGTAATTTAATTAAAATTTTTAGAACCTTATTAAATATTTTTTTTTTATTTTTTCTATTTAAAATTTTATATAATGTAATTTTTCCTAAATCTTCAATTTCTATATAGTTGTTTTTATAATTTTGAGATAAAAGTTTTGGAGCAGAAATTTTTTTTTTTAAAAGGATTTTATTAATTGCTGTATAATTTAATAAATTTTTTTTTTTTTCTTTTTTTGAGTAAACTATTATTGATGTCCCTATTTTGCTTTTTTTTCTATAGAAATTTCTAAATGATGCATCGCCCTTGATGGAATTTAAGTTATTATTTTTAAAATTTATATTTTTTAAGTCTACCATTTGATTTTATAGTTAAAAATCTTCTATCCATATCCTTTGCATATCTGAAAAAAAGGTCAAATCTATTCAATGGCTTTTTATCTATCAATTCAGGCCATTCAACTATAGTTATCGAATTTTCTAAATTTTCAAAAATTCCTAAATTTTTAATATCCTTTTTTTTATTAAAACGATATAGATCATAGTGCATTATATGAATATTATTTATATTATATTCAAATAAAATATTAAAAGTTGGGCTTAATATTTCATTTTTTTTTTTAAGATTTTTTTTTTCAAAATTATTAATAAGTAATCTGGCAAATGTAGTTTTTCCAACTCCTACATCTCCATACAAGAAAATTGTATCTCCTAATGAAATTTTTTTTCTTATTTTTTTAGTTATTTTTTCTAAATCATCTATAGATGAAATATTCATCTTTGATTAGTTTAGTACCGATAAGTATCTGGCTTATAAGGTCCTTGAGTAGTAACATTTATATAATTTGCCTGATCTTTAGATAATTTTGTTAGTTTAGCTCCAACTTTTTCTAAATGTAATCTTGCAACTTTTTCATCTAGATGTTTTGGTAATACATAAACTTTTTTTTCATACTTATCTGAATTATTCCATAATTCTATTTGTGCTGTTACTTGATTAGTAAATGAAGCGCTCATAACAAAACTTGGGTGTCCTGTTGCACAACCTAAATTAACCAGTCTTCCTTCTGCCAATAGTATAATTCTTTTTTTGCTAGGCAAAGTTATCTCATGGACTTGGGGTTTTATTTCATCCCATTTATAATTTTTTAATGCATCAACCTGAATTTCATTATCAAAGTGGCCAATATTACAGAGTATTGCCCTATCTTTCATCTCTCTCATATGATCAGCTGTTACAATATCTTTATTACCTGTAGCAGTAACTACTATGTCTGCTTCTTTAATCATATCATCCATAAGCACAACCTCATAACCTTCCATAGCTGCTTGAAGTGCACAAATTGGATCTGTCTCTGTTACCATTACTCTCGCTCCACTTTGTCTTAATGATGCAGCACTTCCTTTACCTACATCTCCAAATCCAGCAACTATAGCAACTTTTCCTGACATCATTACATCGGTTGCTCTTTTAATTCCATCCACTAAACTTTCTCTACATCCATATAAATTGTCAAATTTCGACTTTGTGACAGAGTCATTAACATTTATTGCAGGAACCATTAATGTTCCCTCTGCCTCCATTTTTTTTAAAGCAAGAACTCCAGTGGTTGTCTCCTCTGATAAACCTTTAATTGATTTTAATAATTCTTTATAATCTTTATGCATTAATGCTGTCAGATCTCCACCATCATCTAATATCATATTTGGCTTCCAATCTTTTTTACCCTCGATTGTCTGTCTTACACACCACCAATATTCTTCTTCGGTTTCACCTTTCCAAGCAAAGACTGGAATACCAGCTTTTGCAATTGCTGAAGCAGCATGATCTTGGGTTGAAAATATATTACAAGAAGACCATCTGACTTCCGCTCCTAATTCTACAAGTGTTTCTATTAAAACTGCAGTTTGAATTGTCATATGCAGACATCCTAAAATTTTTGCTCCTTTTAAAGGCGATTTCCCTGAATACTCTTTTCTCAATGCCATTAATCCTGGCATTTCAGTTTCAGCCAATGAGATTTCTTTTCTTCCAAATTCTGCAAGATTAATATCTTTTACTTTATAATCGGTCATAAGAAAAAGTTTTGTAGCACTTTATTAAATTTAATCAACTTTTCATTTATATTTTTGGAAAAGTAATTTCAATTTTTGCACCTTTATCTTTATTATTTGATGCGTAAATTTGGCCATTATGGAGATCAACCAGGTTCTTTACTATATTTAATCCTAGACCTGAATGCTCACCAAATTTTTCAGGTCTATTGCTATAAAATCTATTAAAAATTTTTTTTGTATCATTTTCTTTGAATCCTTCACCTTCATCAATTATATTTAATTTTATATTCCCATTCTTTATTTTATAAAGCTCAACTTTTATTTCTTGATTATCTTGACTAAAAGAGATTGAGTTGTCTAACAAATTAGCAATTATCTGTTCAATTCTATTTTCGATACCTAAAATTTTATATTTATTAGAACCATTTGTATTTAATATTATAGATATACCCCTTTTTGAATTATATATACTATTAAAGTCATCAACAACTGACTTTGTTATTATGTTTAAGTCAAGTTCAATCATTTTTTCAGATGAAATCGCGGCCTCATCTTTTAACATTTGTGAGTAGTCTGTGATCAATCTTTCGATTCTCTCTACATCGTGAGAAATAATATTTATTAATTTATCTCTCTCACTTTTGTTATCTGTTTCAGAAATTATTTCTGAAGCACTTTTTAAAGAGGCGAGTGGATTCCTAATTTCATGAACCAAATCAGTAGAAAAATTTTCTGCTGTATTTATTCTTTTATGCAATTCACTAGTCATCTCATCAAGAGAATTTGATAATACTCCAATTTCATCTTTTCTTTTTTTAATTGTCTCTATATTAGTTTCTTCTTTACTTTTTTCTTTAATAATATTTGTATAGCTAACTAGGTTTTTAATTGGTTTTAAAAAATATCTATTTAGTACAAATGAAAAAATTAATATAACAATAGCAACTATCGCTGCGGTTCTTAATATAAAGCTTTTTCTCTCATTAATTGCAACTTTTATATCATTTGCAACTTCTGTTATTGCGAGATATCCAATATTTTTTTCTCCATTATTTACATTTTTAAAAGTAATTAATAGAAACTTTTCATAACTATCTTCAGCAAATGTAAGTGGCTTTCCAAATTCACTTGATTTTGAATAATCTATTAATTTTTCCTTAAAATATAGTGGTTTACCTAAAACTGTAAATTCTTTTTTTTTTATTTCATTTTTTTTTTGATCACCAATAATATCTGTTTCTATAATTTCTAATGTTTGTGAAAATGATCTAGGGTCTAAATCTAATGTATCTGTATCACCAATTAAATTAAATTTACTATCAAAAATTAAAACTCTATCTAAATTTTGAAAAAGAAATCTAGTAGAAAATAAAAATTTTTTTATTTCTTTTTCTGTGAAATTAATTTTTAATCTATTGATATGATCAGTTGTATTATTTATAATTTGAATATGATTTATTGATTTATTTTTTATTAAACTTGGTTGTATACTTCCTAGGTAAAGAAAAGTAAAAATACTAATCACAAGAAATATAAAAAGATTTATAAAAAGAAATTTTTTTAGTATAGATAAATTTTTAATAAAATTACTAAGCATTAACTAATATTCCAACGATAACCACTACCATATCTTGTTTCTATTGCGGAGAAATCTTTATCTACTTTTTTAAATTTCTTTCTAATTCTTTTAACATGACTATCAATGGTTCTATCTTCGATATCAGTATCCTCTCTATAAGCTATATCCATTAATTGAGATCTTTGTTTAATATTTCCTGGTCTTTTGGCAAGTTCTTGGACTATTAAAAATTCAGTAGTAGTTAATTTGTCTGGAAGTGGTGTACCGTTCCACTCACATTCTAATTGAGATGGATCGAGTTTTAATTTACCGTGTTTAATAATATTTTTTGAATCCTCAATAGGATTTAAATTTTTCTTTCTTAATTGAACTCTAATTCTTTCAGTAAGAACCTTAATTGAAAACCCTCCTGACTTCTTGATAAAATCATCAGCACCCAATTTAAGTCCAAGCAGCTCGTCAATCTCATCATCTTTTGATGTAAGAAAAATAACTGGAAGAGATGTTTTTTTTCTCAACTTTTTTAAAAGCTCTTCTCCATCCATCTTAGGCATTTTAATATCTATAACTGCAAGATCAGGTGGGGTCCTATTTAAACCTATAAGAGCACTCTCACCATCAAGGTAGGTTTGGACTTTGAAGCCCTCTTTCTCTAAAGCAATACTTAGACTAGTTAAAATATTTCTATCATCGTCAATTAATGCAATTGTTTCTTTCATATGTTATTTTAAAAATACTAAATTGTTCTTATTTGGGCAATATTTATTAGATTAATGTAAGTCTCCCCAATTATCACCAACATTTATATCTACTAATAAGGGTATAGAAAATGAATGAAGATCGCTGTTTTTAACACTAGCCATTTCGTTTTTAATAATTTTTGAATATTCTTTCATTTCCTCTTTTTTTACCTCAAATATCAACTCATCATGAATTTGTAATAAAGTTTTACATTTTAGATTTTTAATTTCTCCAAACTTATCATTTATCCTGATCATTGCCATTCTCATTAACTCAGATGCAGAACCTTGTATTGGTGCATTAATTGCAGCCCTTTCTTGAAAATTTCTTATATTGAAGTTTCTGTCATTTATTCCAGTTATATGGGTTCTTCTTCCAAAAATATTTTTTACATAACCACTTTTTCTACAAAACTGAACTGTTTTTTCCATATAATCTTTAATTTCTGGAAATCTTAAAAAATAAGAGTTCAAAAAATCTGCAGCTTCATTATTTGAAACTCCAATTTGTTTTGCTAAACCATATTGCGAAATACCATAGATAATTCCAAAATTAATTGCTTTAGCTTTTCTTCTCATATCTGAATCTACATTTTGAATTTTAGTATTGAAAACTTGGCTAGCAGTTAAAGAATGAATATCTTCATTATTTTTGAAAGCTTTTTTTAATTCTTTTACATCAGCTAAATCTGCTAATATTCTCATTTCAATTTGATTATAATCTGCAGAAATTAAAACATGTTTCTCTTCTGCAATAAAAGATTTTCTTATATTTTTTCCATCCTCTGATTTTATTGGTATATTTTGTAAATTAGGATCACTTGATGCTAATCTCCCTGTAGAAGTTGCTGCTAGTAAAAATGAAGTATGAACTCTATTAGATTTTTTATTAATATGCTCTTGCAATGAGTCTGTATATGTATTTTTAAGTTTAGTAACTTGTCTCCAATCTAATACCAGCCTGGGTAGTTTATGCCCTTGAAAAGCTAAATCCTCTAGAACTTTCGCACTAGTTGCAAAACTACCTTTTTTTGTTTTTTTTGTAGATGAAATTTTTAATTCATTATACATAACTTCGCCTAACTGTTTTGTTGATCCAATTTTAAATTCTTTATTTGATAATTTAAAAATTTCTTTTTCTAAATTTTTTATTTTTTTTTCAAATTTTTCAGATAAAAATTTTAGATTTTTTTTATCAACTTTAACCCCATTGATCTCCATTAATCCTAGTATTTTAATCATAGGTTTTTCAAAAATTTCATAGATATGTAATAAGTTTTCAGATTTAAGATTTTTAATAAAATTTTTATATAATCTAAAAGTTACATCAGCATCTTCTGCAGCATATTTCTTGGCTAATTCTATATCAACCTCGCTAAAATTAATTTGTTTTTTTCCAGTTCCAACTAAATCTTTATATGCAACTGTTTTATGATCTAAATGAAGTTGAGATAAAGTATCCATGTTATGCCTATTCTTTCCAGCATCTAAAACATATGACATTAACATTGTATCTTCCATGGAATGCATCTGAATACCACGATGATATAAAATAATGTAATCAAACTTAATATTTTGGCCTATTTTTTTTATACTTTTATCCTCCAAAATAGATTTAATTTTAATTAATATTTTTTTTTCATTTAAATTATTTCCTTTGCTGTGACCTAAAGGTACATAACAGGCTTTTCCAATTTTAGTAGATAAGGATATGCCTACTAGTTTTGCTTGGTGTGGATCTAAGGATGTAGTTTCAGTATCTATCGCGATTTCACCAAATTCTTCTGCCTCTTTAAGCCATTCATCTAAATCGCTATCTTTACTAATTAGTTTATAATTTTTAGAATTTATTTCCGTATTTTTATTATTTTTTTTTTTATCTTCTATTTTGTTTAATATTTCTTTTTGTCCATAAATTGATATTACTGAACTTAATAATCTATTAAATTCCATTTCTCTTAAAAAGTTGTACAATTTGTTTTTATCAATCTCCTTTAGTTTAAATTCTGTAATTTTATTTTTTACAGGAACATCTTTTTTTAGGGTAACTAATTTTTTACTTATTATCGCTTTTTCTTTATTTTCGATCAAACTTTCTCTTCTTTTATTTTGTTTTATTTTTTCAGATTTTTTTAAAAGATTTTCTAAATTTCCAAATTCATTAATTAATTCTGCAGCAGTTTTTACTCCAATACCTGGAACTCCAGGGACATTGTCACTACTATCTCCTGCTAATGCCTGAACATCTATTACTTTTTCTGCTTTCACTCCAAATTTTTTATTTATATCTTCCTCGCTGATAAATTTATTTTTCATTGGATCATAAATTCGAATATTATTTTTATATAATTGCATTAAATCTTTATCAGAAGATATAATAGTTACTTTAGCTCCTAATTTAATTATTTGTTCACAATATGTTGCTATTAAATCATCTGCTTCATAATTAATTAATTCTATCGAAGGTAGATTAAATGCTTCTACAGACTTTCTTATATATTCAAACTGTGGAATAAGATCCTCAGGTGCATCTGACCTATTTCCCTTATAATCTGAATAAATTTCATTTCTAAAATTTTTTCTTGCTGAATCAAATATCACAGCAAAATGTGTAGGCCTTTCCTTATTATCTTCTGACTTTGAGTCTTCTAATAATTTAAATAACATATTACAAAAACCACTTACTGCACCTGTTGGCATACCATCACTTTTTCTTGTTAATGGAGGGAGCGCATAATATGCTCTAAAAATATAACCTGACCCATCAATTAAATAGAAATGATCTGTTTTTTTAATTTTATTCATAAATAATGTTATCTTAATTTACACTAATGTTATAAATGTATAATTATTTATGAACAAAAAAAATGTTTTATATGTAAAAAATTTAAATAAAACTTATTCAAAAGATAGTTCTAAATCTGTACATGCATTAAATAATTTAAACTTAGAAGTGAATGAGGGTGAAATTTTTGGACTTTTGGGGCCAAATGGAGCAGGAAAAAGCACCTTTATAAATATTTTGAGTGGTACAACAATTAAGTCATCAGGTGAAGTGAATGTTTGGGGATTCAATTTAGATAAAAACCCAAGACAAGTCAGAGCTTCAATAGGTATAGTCCCACAGGAAATAAATGTTGATCCATTTTTTAGTCCTAGGAATCTTTTAGAATTACAAGCAGGTTTATATGGGATAAAAAAAAAAAGATAGAATTACAGATACTATTTTAAAACTTGTTTCTCTGGATAAACAAGCTGAAAGCTATACCAGAAGTTTATCTGGGGGTATGAAAAGAAGATTATTGGTTGCAAAAGCTTTAGTTCATCAACCCCCAATAGTTATTTTAGATGAACCAACTGCTGGGGTGGATGTAGAATTAAGAGGAAATTTATGGGATAATGTAAAATCACTTAATAAACAAGGTCTTACAATTATCCTCACAACTCATTATTTAGCTGAGGCAGAGGAAATGTGTGATCGAATAGGCATTTTAAATAAAGGTAAACTTGTAGCTTTAGATAGTACAAAAAATCTTTTAAAAAAAATTCAGACAAAAAAAGTTGTTTTTTTTGTAAATAAAAGAGTAACAATAGAAAACAATACTTTAAATTCTTTAGAAATAATATTAAGTAATAATAATGAATTTATCGTTAGTTATGAAAAAAATAAATTAAATATTAAAGAATTAATAGAGTTTATAAATAATCAGGGTATTATAATTCATGACATTTCAACAGATGATGGGGATTTAGAGGATGTTTTTCTTAGATTAACAAAAAACTAGATTAATCATATTAATAATAGTAAAGTAATGAAATGGAAGCAACTAAAACATCGCAAATACAAAAAGTAATTAAATATTTTTCGTTAATTTTCATAGGATCCATTTTGCTAACGATTTCAGCAAAAGTAAAAATTCCTTTTTATCCAGTTCCTATGACTATGCAAACTTTCATGGTCATTTTTTTTGGAATAGCTTTTGGTTACAAAATAGGATTAGCTACAGTAACATTATATCTTTTAGAAGGAATTCTAGGTTTTCCTGTTTTTGCCAACTCTCCAGAGAAAGGAATTGGAATATCTTATTTTATGGGTCCAACAATGGGCTACCTTATTGGATTTTTGTTTGCATGTTTTTTAGCTGGGAAATTCGATTTAAATACAAATATTTTTAAAATATTTTTAAAATTAATTATTTCTGTATCTTCTATTTATATTTTGGGAATATTATGGCTTGGATTTTTAATAGGTTGGGATAAACCTATATTTCAGTTAGGATTCTTTCCATTTTTACTTGCTGAATTATTTAAAATAATAATATTAACTTTGCTTACAAAAAAAATTATTATATTGAGAAAGTTTATCTAGGAGATCTTTTAGATAGAATTCTCTGCAATGTTCTTCTGTGCATCTTTAATCTTCTAGCTGTTTCAGAAACATTTCGGTTACAAAGCTCAAATACTCTATGTATATGCTCCCATTTTACTCTATCGGCTGACATTGGATTTTCTGGCGGCGCAGCTTTGGTATTTGGATCAGCAAGCAAGGCTCTTTCAACATCGTCAGCATCTGCAGGTTTAGCTAAATAATCTATTGCACCTTGCTTTATTGCTGCAACTGCTGTGGGAATATTTCCATAACCAGTCAACATTATAACTCTGCTACTTGAATTAGATTTTTGTATTTCTTTAACTACTTCTAAGCCATTTCCATCGTTTAACCTAAGATCTACTACCGCAAAAGCTGGTTTTCTATCTTTAACAGATTGAATGCCTTTTTTTACACCTTCAGCTTGTGAGACTTGGAAACCTTTTTTTTCCATAGCTCTGGCTAATCTCTCTCGAAAAGGGTTATCGTCATCAACTATGAGTAGTGATTTATCCTCATATTGGCTTATATTTTTTATGTTTTCAGTCGACCTCATGGGAGCTATATGGTGCTTGATAGATTAATTTCAATAGCATTATTTTCTTTACATTGCTTGGTATATCCCATAAATGCTGATTTTATAAATGTGCATAGCTGATATGCATATTTTTTTTGTTAAATTTTTTTTTATGGGGAATATATGCAAAAATTTAAATCAGTTGACCAGCTAGTAAGTCAACTAAAACCGGTTGAACCTGTTTATTGTATCAGAAAAAACTCGATACAATTAGCTTCAAGATTTTTTCAAAAAAAATTTCCTGGAAAAGTGTTATATGCGATTAAAACTAATCCCCACCCAATTGTATTAAAAGCTTTAATTGATTCTGGCATTAAAAATTTTGATGTTGCATCAATAAAAGAAATTCAAGATATTAAAAATATTAATCCTGATGTTAATTGTTCTTATATGCATACTGTAAAAAGTAGGGAAAGTATAAAAGAAGCTTATCACATTCATGGTGTAAAATCATTTTCTTTAGATACAAAAGATGAATTAATTAAAATAATTGAAAGTACAAATAATGCAAAAGATTTAGAATTATTTGTAAGAGTGTCTGTATCAAATGAACATGCAGAAATTGATTTATCAAAAAAATTTGGAGCCCTGAGTTCAGAAGCTACAGGTTTACTAAGGCTAGTAAAACAATACGCAAAAAAAATTGGTTTAAGTTTTCATGTTGGATCTCAGTGTATGCATCCTATATCGTATACCAAAGGAATTGCAGAGATTGGAAATATAATCAAAAAAACCAAAATTATTCCTGATATACTAAATATTGGAGGTGGCTTTCCTACAATCTATCCAGATTTAGTTCCTCAATCTTTAGAAAACTATTTTTATGAAATTAAAAAAGCACTTAAAAAATTAAAATTAGAAAAATTACCTGAAATTATTTGTGAACCAGGCAGAGCACTTGTTGCAGAAAGTGGATCAACAATTGTTAGAGTAAATTTAAGAAAAAAACAAAAACTTTATATAAACGATGGAACTTATGGAACACTTTTTGATGGAGGAGTTCCAAACATTGTTTATCCATCTAGATTAATTACTAATGGAAGAATTATTTCTAAAAAGTTAACTTCTTTTGACTTCTATGGACCAACCTGTGATAGCATGGATTATATGAAGGGACCATTTATTTTACCGAATAATATAAAAGAAAACGATTATATTGAATTAGGTCAGCTTGGTGCCTATGGACTAACATTCAGAACACAATTCAACGGATTTTTTTCAGATAAAATATTTGAAGTAGAGGATGAACCAATAATGACTATGTACGACAAAGAAGCAAGGAAAGAATTTCTTGTTGCATAATGTCAGATAAAAAAAACTTAGGTCACAATAGAAAAAAAGATTTTTTAAATAAAGAAGTTAATCATATAGATATTACTTCTTTTGACTCCCGTAAAATAATTTCATCAATGGAAAAAATGTCTTTTGTTTCAAGAGAAATAGCAAATGCAGCTAATATTTATAATCAAATGATAAAAGACACCGATTGTACAATCTTTCTTACTCTTGCAGGTTCTACTTCTGCTGCAGGCTGTATGAATATTTATAAAGATTTGGTTAAATATAATATGGTAGATGCAATAGTTGCTACTGGCGCATCTATAATTGATATGGATTTTTTTGAAGCTTTAGGTTTTAAACATTATCAAGGATCTCAATTTCAAAATGATAGCGAATTAAGAAAAAATTACATAGATAGAATCTATGACACTTATATTGATGAGGATGAACTCCAGATATGTGATAAAAAAATATGTGAAATAGCTGATAATTTAGAGCCAAGAAGTTATACATCAAGAGAATTTATTGAACAAATTGGAAAATATTTAAAAAATAATTCTAAAAAAAAATCGTTAATTGAAACAGCTTACGATAATAGTATTCCGATTTTTTGTCCTGCATTTACAGACTCTAGCGCTGGTTTTGGTTTAGTTATGCATCAAGAAAAAAATCCAAAAAAACACTTAACTATTGACTCAGTAAGAGAATTTAGAGAACTAACTGAAATTAAAATACAATCAAAAGGATCTGGTTTATTTATGATTGGTGGTGGTGTTCCAAAAAATTTCATTCAAGATACTGTTATTTGTGCTGAGCTCTTAGGAAAAGAAGTAGACATGCACAAGTATGCTGTTCAAATTACAGTTGCTGATTCTAGAGATGGAGCCTGCAGTAGTTCTACTCTTAAAGAGGCAAGTTCTTGGGGAAAAGTAGATATAACAAAAGAACAAATGGTTTTTGCTGAAGCAACTAGTGTATTACCTTTAATCGCAAGTGATGTATATCATAGGGGTGATTGGAAAAATAGAAGAAGAAAAAACTTTTCAAAAATATTTGGATAAAAAATTGAAATATCTTTCAAACAAAATTGGTTTTCTAGGAGTTGACAATAAGTTTAATATTAAAGAAAAAGTTGTAGTTATACCATTTGGACTTGAAAAAACTGTAAGTTATGGAGGCGGGACTAGAAATGGCCCAAAAGAAATAATCAAGGCTTCACATCAAGTTGAATTATATGATGAAGAATTAAGCTGTGAGCCCTATAAAAAGATCGGAATTAAAACATTAAAACCTTTTAAAATTGATGAAAATATAAAAAAAGCTCTAAAAAAAATTTCAGATATCAACAAAAATGCTTTGGATAAAAAGCTTTTTCCTTTGACATTTGGAGGTGAGCACTCAATTACTCCTGGATGTTTAAAGCCATTTACAAAAAAACATAAAAAAATATGCTTGTTACATTTTGATGCCCATGCAGATTTAAGAGAAAGTTACAATGGTGAAAAATTTTCTCATGCTTCTGCAATCAAAAGATGTTTGGATTATAAAAATGTATCAGTTATTTCTTTTGGGATAAGAAATATTTCAAGAGATGAAATATATTTTTTAAAAAAAAATTCATCGAGAATTAAAATTTTTTGGGCAAAAGATAAATTGAAATGGGATTTAAAAAAATTCAAAAAGATGATTAAAAATAAAGTAGTATACTTGACTTTTGATGTTGATGGGTTTGATTCTAGCATTATGCCAGCCACAGGAACTCCAGAACCAGGAGGTTTGTTTTGGGATGAAACTCTAAATATTATTAAAATTGCAGCTAAAAATTCTAATATAGTTGGAGCTGATATAAACGAACTTTCACCAATAAAAGGTTTCAATTCATATAATTTTCTAGTTGCAAAACTCGCTTATAAAATTTTAGCTTATAAATTTTTTTACTAAACTTTAAGTATTTTAATGGTTCCTAATAATAACCTGAAAGGTATCAGCATAACGATTGCAACAAAAATCTTAACAGCTAAATCTCCCAGAGATAAAGTGATCCAAGGTATACCAGTACCGTAGAAAGATATAGAAAAAAATAAGAAAGTATCAACTGTCGATCCAATCAATGAGGATGTGAGAGGTGCTACATACCACTGTTTTTTTCTTAATTGATCAAAAATTTGAACATCTAATAATTGAGCAATTATAAAAGCAGTTCCTGATCCTAATGCAATTCTAACTGATATTAGATCAGAAAAATTAGTTGAGAAGAATAAAGTAAAAATAATACCAATTGAAAAACCAATATAAACAATCTTTCTAGCAACTATCTTTCCATAAGATCTATTGGCTAAGTCAGTTATTAAAAAAGCAACTGGATAGCTAAAAGCTCCATATGTTAGTATCTCGTCTAGTCCATAATATTTGATTGGAAATTGAACTAGAAAATTAGATGCTAAAACTATCAGTCCCATAAAAACTGATAAAGTTACAAATAATTTATTCACTATGTAGATTTACTTAATAATGTTTTTTTTAATTTTTTAAGTCTTAGAGATAAATATTTTGCCTTAGTTGATTTAATAAATTGATCAAAGCTTCCTTTTTTATCAACTGATCTTAATGCAGCGTTTGAAACTCTTAATCTTATACTTTTTTTTAATATTTCGCTCTTGAATTTTACTTTTTTTAGATTTGGAAGAAATCTTCTTTTAGTCTTATTATTTGCATGACTAACATTATGACCTTTTAGAGGAATTTTTCCAGTAAGTTCACATTTTTTTGACATAAAATTATGCTTGTATAGTTGCTATAAAGTTATCAGTCAAGATCAATTTTTAGATCCTATAATTTCAGAGATATTTTTTACATTGTTTTTATTTAGAATATCAACTAATTCTTTACTAATTTTCACCGCAATTTCCGGACCTTTATAAACCATGCCAGTATATAATTGTACTAAACTAGCCCCATTAATAAATTTTTCATAAGCTGATGCTCCCGAATCTACTCCTCCAACTCCAATAATTTTAATTTTATTTTTTAATATTTTATAAAATTTATTTATTAAAAGATTTGATTTTAGCTGTAGTGGTTTTCCTGATAGACCACCTTTTTCCAGCTTATTAATATTTTTTAAATTATCTCTATTACTGTCTGTTGTATTAGAAACTATTAATACTTCTAAATTATATTTAATTATTAATTCAGAAATTTCTTTAATACTTTTTTCATCTATATCTGGTGAAACCTTTAAAGCTAGTGGTACATTGGAATTTAGATTTTTTTTCTCTTTTTCTATAGCACTTAGTAATTCGTTTAAATCACCATAGTTATGAAAACTTCTAAGGTTTTCAGTATTGGGGGAAGAAATGTTTATAGTTATATAATCAGCAAGATTATAAAATTTTCTAAAACATACTAAATAGTCCTCAATTTTATTTAAAGTATTTTTATTAGGACCAATATTTATTCCTAATACTCCTTGAGGTTTATCATTATGTATTTTTGAAGAAACAAATTCTGATCCTGAACTATTAAATCCAAGTCTATTAATTAATGCTTCATCTTCCTCAAGACGAAATACTCTAGGTTTTGAATTTCCATATTGTTTTTTTGGTGTAATAGTTCCAACTTCAACAAAACCAAAACCTAATTTAAATAAAGAATTATAAACTTCTGCATCTTTATCAAATCCCGCTGCTACTCCTATTGGATTATAAATAGTTTTGCCAAAAATCTTAGTTTCTATTGATTTGTTTTTTTTCAAATTTTTATGTGGAAAATACTTAACCTTTAAGGCCTTTATTGCTAGAAAATGAGCTAATTCTGGGTCTAATTTAAATATTAAAGATCTTATTTTTGAAAACATTAATTAATTTTATCTTTTATTAACTGTTTTGTCTCATTAACTCCAAAAAAACTAATAAAGTAACCCATTCTTGGTCCATTTGTATCACCAAATAAAACTTCATAAATTAATTTAAACCATTCTCTCAGATTATCTTTATATCCATTTTCTTTTCCAACAGTATAAATCTTGGTTTGGATATCTTCTGGTAACATTTTATCATCACATTTTTCTAATGCATGAATTAAAGCTTCAAAAGCTTTTTTCTCATTTTCATCTGGCTTTTTATATTTTTTATTTTGTTTAATAACATCATTAAAATATCTAATTGCATAACTAATCAATTTGTCAAAAATAGGGTAATCTTTTTCATAAATACTTTCTTTATATTTTTTAACAAATTTCCATAATATTTCTTTTGTATCTGCATTACTTGTTTCAACTAAATTTAAAAGCATAGAAAAAGACATTATAATTTCTTCTTTAGGTACAATTCCATTGTGAATATGCCAGACAGGGTTTAATAACATTTGTAATTGATTTTGTGATTTTCCTTTTTCAATAAAATCTAAATAATCATCAACCGCTTTAGGAACGATTTCTTTATAAAGTTTTTTTGCTCTTTTTGGATTTTGGTACATAAATAAAGATAAGCTTTCTGGAGAAGCATATTTCAACCAATCATCAATAGTAATTCCATTTCCTTTTGACTTTGATATTTTTTCTCCTTTTTCATCTAAAAATAATTCATAAGCAAAACCAGTTGGGTTATTTCTGCCTAATAATTTAATTATTTTTGTTGATAATATTGCACTCTCTATCAAATCCTTTCCGTACATCTCAAAATCTACATTTAGAGCGTACCATCTCATTGCCCAATCAACTTTCCATTGAAGTTTACAATTTCCATTCAAAATACTTTTTTCTAATTTTTTTCCATTATTATCAAAAATTATTTTTGAATTTTTTTCGTTAATTTCAATTATAGGTATTTCTAAAACAATTCCAGTATCTGGACAAATTGGTAAGAATGGTGAATAAGTTTTTTGTCTTTCTTTGCCTAAAGTAGGAATTATTATATCCATAATTTCTTTATAATTTTTTAATATTAATTTTAGAGACTCATTGAAAAAACCAGATTTATAAAGATCTGTAGAACTTTTAAAAACATATTTAAAATTAAATTCATTTAAAAATTTCTTTAACATTTCATTATTGTGTTCTCCAAAGCTAGCAAATTTATTAAATGGATCTGGTATTGAAGTTAAGGGTTTATGCAAATTTTCATTTAATATTTTTTGATTAGGAATATTGTCTGGTATTTTTCTTAAACCATCCATATCATCTGAGAAAGTAATAATTTCCTTTGGAAAATCTGTCATGTGATCCAAAGCATTTACGATCATTGATGTTCTGGCTACTTCTCCAAAAGTTCCTATATGAGGAAGACCACTTGGTCCATATCCAGTTTGTAAAATTATTTTTCCTTTTTGTTCAATATTTTTTTTACGTTCTTTTAGGATTTTTTTGGCTTCAACAAATGGCCAAGCATTGGTTTTTTCAATATTTGTTTTATCAATCACAACTTAATTACAAAATAACTTATTTATTAGTGTTTTTAAATATTCTTATAGAGTTGAAATTTATTTACCATAAAATAATGTCCATTCAAAATGTCAAATTATAAAACAGTTTTTTTTACTCTAGGAATCTTACAAATAATCTTGGGAGTTTCCATGATTATACCTATTATAATTCAGTTTATTTATAGTGAAATAGATTCTTCTTTCATAAGTGCAGGAATAATAACAGTTATATTTGGAACTTTATTTTTTTTGTCAAATTTGGATCACGATAAGAAGCTAAATTTACCTCAAGCATTTCTTTTAACAGCTCTTTCATGGTTTAGCATTGCTATTTTTGGATCTCTTCCATTCATATTTTCAAGTTTAGAACTTAATTTAACTGACTCATTTTTTGAGAGTATGTCTGGGATAACAACTACTGGATCGACAGTTATAACTAACTTGGACAATGCTCCAAAAGGAATACTTCTTTGGAGAGCAATTCTGCAATGGTTAGGTGGTATAGGAATTATTATTATGGCAATTACTCTTATGCCGATAATGAATGTTGGTGGTATGCAATTATTTAAAGTTTCAGGAAATGATACTGCCGAAAAAATTTTACCAAAGTCAAAAGAAATAAGTATTAGATTAATAATAATATATTCTTTTTTAACTATAATTTGTGCTTTTTTTTATAAAATTTTTGGGATGGGTTTTTTTGATAGTCTTACTCATTCTATGACTACAATTGCTACTGGTGGTTTTTCTAATTATAATGAGTCTATCGGATATTTTAATAACCCAATGATTGAAATTACTTCGATGTTTTTTATTTTACTAGGAAGTATTCCTTTCATTGCATATATAAAATTCCTTAATGGTGATAGAAAAATATTTATTTCAGATACTCAAATAAAAACTTTTTTTAAAGTGATTTTGTTTTCAATTCTAATATTACTAATATATCTATTATTTATTAATAAAAATTTATTTGAAATTAATCTAAGATCTATTTCATTTAATGTAATTTCAATTTTAACTGGAACAGGTTATGTGACTAAAGATTTTGATCAGTGGGGAAATTTTCCTTTATTATTTTTTTTAATACTTATGTTTATTGGTGGCTGTGCAGGTTCAACAGCATGTGGAATTAAAATATTCCGTATTCAATTACTTTATCATTTTTTGTTAAATCAATTAAAAAAATTGATTTATCCTAGAGGAATTTTTGTGATTAAATATGACAAGAACAATATAGATGATAAATTTATGTCCTCAGTTATTTCATTTATTTATCTTTATATTATAATTTTCTTTTCATTAACTGCTTTTCTATCTTTGACTGGATTAGATTTTGTGACCTCTATTTCAGGAGCTGCTACATCTATCTCAAATGTAGGTCCGGGTTTAGGAGAAATAATTGGCCCAAATGGTAATTTTTCATCTCTTCCTAATGCCTCAAAATGGGCATTAAGTCTTGGTATGATTTTGGGTAGACTAGAACTATTTGCTATATTAGTGTTGTTTATTCCTTCTTTTTGGAGAAAATTTTGATGGTTGAAAAAAAACAGAGCTGGGTTGAATCTCTTCTTATTTATAAAGATATAAGGATGGTAAGAATACTGCTTTTAGGATCAATAAGTGGATTTCCTTGGGTACTAATAGCAAGTAGTTTAAGTCTTTGGCTCAAAGAAGAAGGGTTGAGTAGATCAACGATAGGATGGGCAGGATTAATTTTTGGAGTTTACGCATTTAATTATTTGTGGGCTCCAATTATTGATAGAATTCAAATACCTCTTTTAACAAAAAAACTAGGTCATAGAAGAGGTTGGATAGTTTTAATGCAAATTGCAATTCTATTAAGCTTGATAGTTTGGAGTTTTATAAACCCAACACAAAACTTAGCTCTGTTAATTACAGTTGGATTAATTATTGCAATAGCATCTGCTACTCAAGACATAACCGTTGATGCTTTAAGGATTGAACAAATTAATGAAAATGAGGGAAAAGCAATGGCGGCTGGTGCCGCAATGGCAGTAGTTGGTTGGTGGACTGGTTACAAGCTAGGAGGAGTAATTGCTTTATTTACTGCAGAGTTTTTTGAAAACATAGGTATTGCTGATTATTGGCAAGCTACTTTTTTAATTTTAGGAATTGTAATAATTTTAATGAATATTGGTTTGATGTTTGTACATGAACCAATTGAAACTGATAGACAAGAAAAACAAAGAGAAACTGATAAATTGATTCAAGGAAGACTTGGATCTAACAATATTACAACTAATTTAATTGCTTACATCACTGGAACAATTGGTGGACCTATAATTAGTTTTTTTAAAAAAAATGGGTTTGCTATTGCTTTAGGAATATTAGGTTTTGTATTCCTATTTAAAATTGGTGAAGCATTTCTTGGTAGAATGTCTATTGTTTTTTATAAAGAAATTGGATTTTCTAAGGGAGAGATTGCTATTTATTCAAAAGGGCTTGGCTGGATTACAACGGTCGTTTTTACATTATTAGGTGGTGTAATGGCAATGAGAGCAGGAACAATAAAAACAATGTTCTTCGCTGGAGGATTAATGGCTCTAACAAACCTTCTTTTTGCAATTTTAGCTTGGACAGGCAAATCTGACTTATTGTTCGCTATTGCTGTAATAGCTGACGATATTACTGCTGCATTTGCAACGGTAGCGTTTGTTGCATTTATTTCGTTATTAGTGGATAGAACTTATACTGCTACTCAATATGCTTTACTTGCATCAATAGGAACTGCGGGAAGGACCACTCTTGCTTCATCCTCAGGAGCTCTTGTTGATTGGCTAAATGGAGACTGGGGAACTTTTTTTGTTTTAACCACTATAATGGTAATTCCTTCTTTGATTTGCCTATGGTTAATAAAAAATAAAGTAAAAATAGGTGCAAAATAAATATTACTCAATATATCCCTGTATAAATATATACGAAAGCCCTTTTATTAATTCAAAAATTAGTTCTCAAATCATTTATGGTGAAGAATTTAAAGTTTTAAAAAAAGAAAAAAATTTTCTTAAAATAAAAACCTCTTACGACAAATATCGAGGTTATATAAAAAAAAAAAAATTTATTAAGAATTTTAAACCTACTCACAAAGTAAAAGTCTTAAAAACTAGAATCTATAAATCAAATAACTTTTTACCATTCTCAAGTTCAATTGAAGTTTTAAAGATAAAAGACAATTATGTTATGTTTAAAAAAAATAAATGGATAAAAAAAAAAGATATTACTTTTATAAATAAGAAAGAGAAAAATTTTATTAAAATTTTTAAATCATATTTAAATTGTAGATATAAATGGGGAGGAAAAACATTCAAAGGCATTGATTGCTCAGCCTTAATTCAAATTTATTATAAATTTAACAATAAATTTTTTCCAAGAGATACAATTGATCAAATTAAATATAAAAAAGGAAATATAACAAAAAAAAAATTTAAACTTGGTGATATAATTTATTGGAAAGGACATGTTGGTGTTTGTATTAATTCAAAAGAATTGATTCACGCTTATGGACCGAAAAAAAAAGTTATTATTATGCCAATTAAAAAAACTATAAAAAGAATAGAAGAAACTGCAAATTTAAAAGTTAAAAAAATTTACAAAATATAAATTACTCTCTTCCAAAGTCTGGTTTTGACACATCTTGTTTTAACTGAACAATTTGTGTTCTTACTTTTTTTGAATTATATAATCTAGATAAAAGTTTTTTATTGTTTTTATTTTTAATTATTTTTTTAAATGAATTAAGATTTTTAGTAAATAAATTTATTGCTTTTATTATATTATCATTATTAAAAAATATATCTCTCCACATAATTTCGTTCGATGCAGCTATTCTTGAAAAATCTCTCAACCCTCCAGCACTATATTGGATTAGATTTTTTCTTTGAATTTTTTGTGAGTCCTGTGCTGTTTTAATCAAATTGTAAGCAATTAAGTGGGGCAAATGACTTGTTATGGAAAAAATTCTATCGTGGTTAACAGGATTCATTAATATTACTTTAGACCCAACTTTTTTCCAAAATTTACTTAATAAGTTAATTTTTTTTAAACTTTGCTTTTTTTCCTTAATAATTACACACCATTTATTTAAAAATAAATTTTTATTTCCATATTCTGGACCACTAACCTCAGATCCAGCTATAGGATGGCTAGATATCCAATCTAATTTTTTATTAAGGATTTTATTTTTTAATTTAATTATATTTTGTTTTGTAGAACTAACATCAGTAATTAAACAGCTTACTTTCAAAATTTTATTTAATTTTTCAATTATTATTTTATATTGACTCATAGGTGTACACAAAATAACTAAATCAACATCAGAAACTTCTCTATTTATACTTTTAATAAATTTACAATTTGATTTAATTTTTTTTATTTTAGAAATATTTTTTTTTGATTTTTCTAGTACAAAAATTTTTTTCGCTAATTTCTTACTATGAATAGCTCTTAGTATTGAAGATCCGATTAAACCACATCCTATTATTAGTACTTTTTTAAACATTATTAAATATCCTGTTTATACTCTTTAAAAATAACTTGTTTTCTAAATTGTTACCAATTGTTAATCTTAAACAGTTTTTTATTCTATAAATTTTAGTATCTCTTAATATTAAGCCTTTCTTTAATAATTTTTTTTCAACATTATTTGCACTTAATTTACATTTATCAAAGTTAAGCAAAAGAAAATTTGCACTTACTTTGTTACAAAAAATATTAAATTGTTCTAAACTATTTTTAATTTTTTTACTCCAA
>MDSW01184564.1_pt1 | contig 47870 bp, 48 predicted proteins | sample 811171 | NCBI WGS metagenome assembly MDSW01 (sample SAMN05326641, study PRJNA326480) | marine metagenome | isolation source: seawater | place: Atlantic Ocean: North West | collected 2012
CCGCGCAAGCCGCGCACGGGCGGCTTCAAATCGCATCGTGACGAGGGCGACCGCGGTGATCGGGGCGAGCGCGGCGATCGGGGGCCTCGCTTCTCGAAGGATCGCGGCGACCGCCCGGATCGCGGGCCGCGTGGCGACAAGCCGCGCTTCAACCGCGACCGCGACGAGGGCGGCCGTGACGACAAACCGCGTTTCCGCAAGGATCGCGAAGAGGGCGGGCGCGAGGATCGCCCCTTCCGCGACGGGCCGCGCAAGCCGCGCACCGGTGGGTTCAAATCGCATCGCGATGAAGGCGAGCGCGGCGACCGGGGTACGCGTTTCTCGAAAGATCGTGGCGACCGCCCCGATCGTGGGCCGCGCGGCGACAAGCCCAGCTTCAACCGCGACCGCGATGACCGCTCGGGCGGGAAGTTCGGCGGCAAGCCCAGCGGGAAGTTCGGCGACAAGGCGCGCTTCAACCGGGATCGCGACGAAGGCGGACGTGACGACCGTGGCGGCGACAAGCCTCGCTCGGGCGGCTTCAAATCGCATGGCGGAAAGCCGGGCGGCAAGCCGCGCTCGGGCGGGTTCAAATCCCACGGCGACGCGCGCGGCGACCGGCCCGCACGCTCGGGCGGCTTCAAGTCGCATTCGGGCAAACCGGGCGGAAAACCCGGCGGCAAGCCCTTCGGTGGCAAGCCGCGCGGCGGCAATCGCGACTGACCGGCGAAAACGCGCTTTTAGGGAGGGGATAACCGCCGTGGTTTTCCCCTCTTCTTTTTCCTCGGCGAGTTTACGCGAATTTCACACCGTCTCTCTGGCATAGACCCGCCAGCCTGCTTATAAATTCCCCTGAGGACGTCGAAATTCGCGTCCGATGGCAGGGGCTGGCGATGTCGCGCGAGGCGCAAAAGAGAATCGCTTTCTGGCTGATGATCGCGCTGACGCTGTCGGTCGCGCTCACCGGGAGCGTATGATGGCTCAACGCTATGGCGGAAAATACTCGCCCCAAGGCCCGGCCAGCGGGCCCGACCTGCACGATCCCCGCAGCGTGCCGCCCCATCGTCGTCCCGATGCCCGCCACCCCGAAGAAGGCCGTCCGTTCTGGATCGTGGCCGCCGCCCTGCCCTTCCTGCTGGGCGCCTTCGGCGAAGGCCCCTTCGCACTGGCCCGCGCGCTTGGCGCCTTCGCGCTGATCGCAGGCGCCGCCTGGACGATCCGCGAGGGTCTGCGGGCCGAGTTTGCCTATGTCGCGCGCAGCTCGGCCAAGCGCCCCGCCTTTCCGCGGAAAATTCTGGGCTCCGTCGCCTATGGTCTGGGTCTCGCATTGGGCGCACAGGCCCCCGAACTGGGCATGATCGGCGCGGCCGGGATCGGGGCTATCGGCACGGTGGTCTCGCTTGTGGCTTTCGGTCTCGATCCGCTGAAAGACAAAGGGATGGAGGGCGTCGACGAGTTTCAGCAAGAGCGCGTGGCCCGCGTGGTCAAGGAAGGCGAGGCCTATCTGACCGAGATGCGCAAGGCGATCACCCCCTCAGGCGAGCGAGTTCTGATCACCCGCGTCGAGCAATTCGCCACCACCGCGCGCGATCTGTTCCGCGCGGTCGAGGAAGATCCCGGCGATCTGGCGCAAGCGCGGCGCTACATGACCGTTTATCTGGAGGGCGCGCGCGACGCGACGATCAAGTTCGCCGATCTGTGGCGCAACACGCGCGATCACAAGGCACGCGACGATTACGCGGCGCTGCTTGATGATCTGGAAGCGAATTTCACCGCCCGCACCCGCAAGATGCTGGAAGATGGCCGCGAGGGGCTGGAGATCGAGATCGACGTGCTGCGCGACCGGCTGGCGCGCGAAGGGGTCGTGCCGACGACCCGCGAGAATTGACGAAGCGTGAGTTGAAGAGTGACACCGGGAACTGCCCCGACAGGCGCAAGGAGGCCCTGAGATGACCGAGACGACCCGCCAAAAGGCAACCGAGCTGATGACCGAAGTGGAAGGTGTCAGCGGTTCGCTGCTGCCCGAGCCGGGCCCGGCAGAGGCGGTGACGCCGCTCGATCAGGCCCCGCCCGAGACCGCCGAGGAAATCCGCAAGCGCATGGCCGAGCTGGACATGGGCGACTCGAATTCGATCGTGCAGTTCGGGTCGCGCGCGCAGGTCGATCTGCAATCGATCAGCCAGGAGATGCTCTCGGGCGTCAAGAACAAGGATGTCGGCCCCGCCGGAGACAGCCTGCGCCAGATCGTCACCACGATCCGCGGGTTCTCGGTCTCGGAGCTCGACGTGCGCCGCAAGCGGAGCTGGTGGGAAAAGCTGCTGGGCCGCGCCGCGCCGTTTGGCAACTTCATCGCCCGGTTCGAAGAGGTGCAGGGCCAGATCGACCGCGTCACCGACGAGTTGCTGAGCCACGAGCACAAGCTGCTCAAGGACATCAAATCGCTCGATATGCTCTACGACAAGACGCTGCATTTCTATGATGAGCTCGCGCTCTATATCGCGGCGGGCGAGGAAAAGCTGGCCCAACTCGACAGGGAGGAAATCCCCGCGAAAGAGGCGGCGATGGAAGCCGCGTCCGAGGATCAGAAAGTGCTCAAGGCGCAGGAAATCCGCGATCTGCGCGCAGCCCGCGACGATCTGGAGCGCCGGGTGCATGATCTGAAACTGACCCGTCAGGTGACGATGCAGTCGCTGCCGTCGATCCGGCTGGTTCAGGAGAACGACAAGAGCCTTGTGACCAAGATCAACTCGACGCTCGTGAACACCGTGCCGCTCTGGGAGACCCAGCTGGCGCAGGCGGTCACGATCCAGCGCTCGCGCGAGGCGGCAGGCGCTGTGCGCGAGGCCAATGATCTGACCAACGAGCTTCTGAAATCGAATGCCAAGAACCTGCGCGAAGCCAATGCCGAGATCCGCACCGAGATGGAGCGCGGCGTCTTCGACATCGAGGCGGTGAAGGCGGCAAATGCCGATCTGGTCGCCACGATCGAAGATTCGTTGCGCATCGCGGATGAGGGCAAGCGCAAGCGCGCCGCGGCAGAGCATGATCTGGTGGAGATGGAAGACAAGCTGCGCGACACCCTGTCGGCGGCGAAATCCTCCGCGCAGGCTGGCGGAGCTGCGGGATGACACGGATGCGTGCGGCCTTTCCGGTTCTTGCAGGGCTGGCGGCGCTGGCCCTTTCGGCCTGCGCGCCGGGCTTGGGCGGCTCGCCGCTCGCACCGGACAAGACCGCGCGCCCGCCCAGCGCACCGACCGATCTCGATCGCTCGAACGCTACCAAGCAAAGCGCGCTCTCGCGGGAGATGTCGGCCTATTTCGCCAAGACCGCAGCCGAGATGGAAGCGCGCGGCCAGTTGCGCACCGATGTCGCGCCGCGCGATGCGCCGTTCAACCAGCGGCAACTGGTGCAGGACTTCGTCCATATCGCGCTTTACGACGAATACGCGGCGCAGGGTGGCGGGTTCGTCGCCCGTCAGACCCCCTCGCGCCTGCGGCGCTGGGACAAGCCGGTGCGGATGGATATCGACTTCGGCGCCTCGATCCCCAAGGCTGACCGCGCTTCGGATATCGCCGAAGTGCGCGCCTACGCGGGCAAGCTCGCGCGCGCCTCGCGCCATCCGGTCAGCGTGGTGAACCGAGGCGGCAATTTCCATGTCCTGTTCCTCAACGAGGACGAGCGCCGGGCGATCGGCCCGCGCCTGCGCCAATTGGTGCCGGGGATCGATGACAGCTCGGTCGAGGCGATCACCAACCTGCCGCTCTCGACTTATTGCGTGGTCTTCGCCTTCTCGCAGGGCGATAGTCCGATCTACACCGACGCGGTCGCGGTGATCCGGGGCGAGCACCCGCCGGAACTGCGCACCAGCTGCATCCATGAGGAACTGGCCCAGGGGCTTGGCCTCGCCAATGACTATCCGCGCGCGCGGCCCTCGATCTTCAACGATGACGAGGAATTCTCGCTGCTGACCAAGCATGACGAGTTGCTGCTGCAGATGCTTTACGACCCGCGCCTGACGCCCGGCATGACCGAACGCGAGGCCCGCCCGATCGTCACCACCATCGCCTCCGAATTGCTGGGCGGCGCAAGCTGAGAACCAAGAAGGAACCGCATCCATGGGCATTCTCGATTTCCTCTCCGGCGAATTCATCGACGTCATCGGCTGGACCGACGACACCCGCGACACGATGGTCTGGCGGTTCGAGCGCGAGGGTCACGCGATCAAATACGGCGCGAAGCTGACCGTGCGCGAAGGTCAGGCCGCCGTCTTCGTCCATGAGGGGCAGCTGGCCGATATCTTCGGGCCCGGGCTCTATATGCTGGAGACGAACAACCTGCCCATCCTGACCACGCTTCAGCACTGGGATCATGGCTTCAAATCGCCCTTCCAGTCCGAGATCTATTTCGTCAACACCACCCGGTTCAACGACCTCAAATGGGGCACGAAGAACCCGGTCATGGCGCGCGACCCGGAATTCGGCCCGGTGCGCATCCGCGCTTTTGGCACCTATTCGATGCGCGTCACCAATCCGGGCAAGTTCCTCACCGAGATCGTCGGCACCGATGGCGAATTTACCTCGGACGAGATCAGCTACCAGCTGCGCAACGTGATCGTGCAGGAATTTTCGCGCGCCATCGCCAGCTCGGGCATCCCGATCCTGGACATGGCCGCAAACACCGCCGACATGGGCAAGCTGATCACCAAGGTGATCGCGCCCACCATCGCGAATTACGGGCTGGAGCTGCCGGAATTCTACATCGAGAACGTCTCGCTCCCCGAAGCGGTGGAGGCGGTTCTCGACAAGCGCACATCGATGGGGATCGTGGGCGATCTGAACAAATACATGCAATACAATGCCGCCGAGGCGATGGGCCAGCCGGGCTCGGGCGCCTCCGCCGGGATGGGCGCCGCGATGGGCGCGGGCATGGGCGCAGGCATGGGCATGGCGATGGGCCAGCAAATGGGGCCCTGGGGGCAGATGGCCCAGCAACCCGCTGCCGCCGCACCGCCGCCCCCTCCCCCGCCGCCGGTGGAGAAGGTCTGGCATCTCGCGGTGAATGGGCAAACGCAGGGCCCGTACGGGCGCGGGCATCTCGGGCGTATGGTCTCGGAAGGCTCGCTCACCCGCGACAGTCTCGTCTGGACGCCGGGTCAGAATGGCTGGATGCGTGCCGAGGACGTGACCGAACTGGCGCAGCTCTTCACCATCGCGCCGCCGCCACCCCCGCCTGCTGCGAGCTGATCCAATGCTGGGTTTCCCGAAAGTGGGGCGGAGCGCGGCTGCCGCCCCTGCCGACCCACGCGGCGAGAGCCACTACCACTGCGAAAGCTGCGGCGCCGATCTGCGCTTCGCGCCGGGCCAGACGCGGCTCGTCTGCGATCATTGCGGCCATGTGCAGGACATTCCCTCCGCCACCGGACGCGGAGAGGCGCGCTTGCGCGAATTGCCGCTCGACGATGCGCTGACCCGCGAATTACCCGCACAGGAAATGGAGGAGCACCGCACCGTCTCCTGCCCCAATTGCGGTGCCTCGATCGAGTTGCAAAACGGCGAGCACGCAACCGAATGTCCGTTCTGCGCGACGCCCGTGGTGGTCGATACGGGCACGACGCGGCTGATCAAGCCGCAAGGGGTGCTGCCCTTCCAGCTGACCGAGGACCAAGCGCGCGCGGCGCTCTCGAAATGGCTCGGCTCGCTCTGGTTCGCGCCCAACGGGCTGTCGCAATATGCCCGCAAGGGTCGGCGCATGAGTGGCATCTACGCCCCCTTCTGGACCTTCGATGCCGCGACCCGGACGCGCTATTCCGGCCAGCGCGGCGACGCCTATTACGTCACGCGCACGGTGCAGACCGACAAAGGCCCCCGCACCGAGCAGGTCCGCCGCATCCGCTGGACGCCGGTCTCGGGTCAGGTGGCGCGCGATTTCGACGATGTGGTGATCTATGCCGCGCGCTCGCTGCCGCCCGATTACGTGCAGGCGCTGCGCCCGTGGGACCTGACAGCGCTCGAACCCTATCGGCGCGATTATCTCGCGGGCTTCACCGCCGAGGGCTACACCGTGCAACTGCAGGAGGGTCATCACGCCGCGCAGGCCGAGATGATCCGCGTTATCCAGACCGACATTCGCCGCGATATCGGCGGCGACGAGCAGCGTATCGGCGCGATGGACCCGCAGTTCTCGGCCGAGACCTTCAAGCACATCCTGCTGCCGATCTGGACCGCCGCCTACAAGTTCCGCGGCCGCTCCTACCGCTTCGTCGTGAACGCCCAGACGGGCCGCGTCCGTGGGGATCGCCCGTGGTCTGCGTGGAAGATCGCGCTGGCGGTCCTCGCTGCGGTGATCGTCGGGGGGACGCTGTTCTATCTCAAGAGCCGCTGAGCGGGTCAGCCTTTCGCGAGATCGTCCATCCCGAAGGCGATGCCCTGCGGGGCGAGCCATTCTGCGAAGCGCGCGATCTTCTCGTCGAGCGAACAGGTATTGGTTTGCCGCGCCATCTCGATGTCATAGGCGGCGCGAAGGTCCATCTGGCGTTCGGGGCTCAGCTCTTTCCAGCGCGTCATGTCGTCTCCTTGCAAAGCCGAAGTGGGTTCCCGATATATCTTGCAACCCAATGTAAAGGAGGGGTGACATGACCCAATCCTCTCAAAGCTACCGTGTAACCTGCCTTGATTGCGGGCAGGCAAACCGCGTCCCCGCCGAGAAGCTGGGCGCGAACCCGAAATGCGGCACCTGCGGCGGCTGGCTCGTCTCGCACAAGGTGACCGAAGTCGACTTCAAGACGCTCGCCAAGGCCGAAAAGGACGATCTGCCGCTGCTGGTCGATTTCTGGGCGCCGTGGTGCGGCCCGTGCAAGGCGATGGCGCCGCAGTTCAACATGGCCGCCGAGAAGCTGACCCCACATGTGCGGCTGGCGAAGATCAACACGCAGGTGAACCCCACCGCGACCCAGCGCTACCGGATTCAGGGCATTCCCGCCTTCATCCTGTTCGCCAAGGGCCGCGAGGTCGCCCGCGCCGCAGGGGCCCGCCCGGCAGGCGATCTGGTCAATTTCGTGAAGTCGAAAATCTCGGTGCCCGCATAACGCGGATCGGCAGAAATTTTCGCGCGCGGCGCGGGCGGGCCGCTTGACAACGCCTGCGCCTTGCGCGACATACCACGCCACGGTTCGGGGCCTTAGCTCAGCTGGGAGAGCGCGTCGTTCGCAATGACGAGGTCAGGGGTTCGATCCCCCTAGGCTCCACCAAACCGCTTCAAAAAGCGCCCGATCTTCGGGCGCTTTTTGCGTTTCCGAACAATCTCAAATGCTTAGCGTGTAGCAATCCGCAATCCGCCCCGCGTTGTGGATGAACTATCCCCAGATTTCGTGGGGGCCACCCGGCTTATCCACCAGAAATTGCTTTACACAATAGCAACCTGCCTACACGATATCTTGTAGGGACAGGCGGCTGCTACCGCCGTTCCTTGTAAAGCCGACAAGCCCTAGGGGAGCTGCACCCCGGGCATCTAAAAAGGCAGGGGGATACGAGCATGGCACTGAGCGAAGACTATCTGTACGCCGAAGAACTCCACCCGATCGACATCGTCGAGACGCTGGCCGAAGCCCATGAATGGGAATTCGACCGGGTCACCGATGACCAGATCGCAATGGCGGTAGAGGGTCAGTGGCGGACCTACTCGATCACCCTCGCCTGGTCGCCGATGGACGAAACCCTGCGGCTGATCTGCACCTTCGAGATGGACCCGCCGCCGGCCCGCGAAGGCGCGCTTTACGAGCTGCTCAACCGCATCAACGACCGGGTCTGGACCGGCGCCTTCACCTTCTGGCCCGATCAGCGGCTGATGGTCTGGCGGCACGGGCTGGTGCTCTCGGGCGGGCAGCTGCCCGGGCCGGAGCAGATCGACCGGCTGATCGGCGCGGCTGTCGTGTCCTCCGAGCGGTTCTACCCGGCCTTCCAGCTGGCGACCTGGGGCGAGCGCGATCCCGAAGACGCGATGCAGGTGGCCATTGCGGAGGCCTACGGGCGCGCCTAATCTCCCCCCGAACCAAAAGGGGGAAGCATGAGCTTTGACAAGATTTCCGACCGCGGCCTCGTCATTCTGGGCTGCGGACGCATGGGCGGCGCGATCCTTCAGGGGCTGTTGAAGGGTGGCCTGCCCGCAGCCTCGGTCTGGGTGGTCGATCCGAATCCGTCCGACTGGCTGAAAGAGTCCGGCGTGAACCTCAACGCCGATCTGCCCGAGAATCCGGCTGTCGTTCTGGTCGCGGTGAAGCCGCAGATGATGGCTGACGCGCTGCCGCAACTCTCGGCCATGGCCGAGGGTGATACGCTGTTTGTCACCGTCGCCGCCGGGATCACCATCGAGGGCTACGAGAAGATGCTGGGCAAGCAGGCCCGTCTGGTGCGCGCGATGCCCAACACGCCTGCCGCGATCGGCCGTGGCGTGACCGCGATCGTCGGCAATCCGAACGCGACGAGCGACGATCTCGACACGGCGGATGCGCTGATGACCGGCGTGGGTCAGGTCGTGCGGCTCGATGATGAGGAACAGATGAATGCCGTGATCGGCGTCTCCGGCTCGGGCCCGGCCTATGTCTTCCACCTGATCGAGGTGATGGCGGCGGCGGGCGAGGCCGAGGGGCTCGACCCCGATCTGGCGCTACGGCTTGCCAAGGCGACCGTCGGCGGCGCGGGGCAACTGGCCGAGGATAGCGACGAGACGCCTTCGAAACTGCGCGAGAACGTGACCTCTCCGGGCGGGACGACGGCGGCGGCGCTGGAGGTTCTGATGGACCCCGAGACCGGCATGCCGCCCCTGATGCGCAAAGCGGTCGCCGCGAATATCGCGCGTAACCGGGAGCTGGGGAAATGACCATCTCCTTCGACGACTTCATGAAAGTCGACATCCGCTGCGGCCGGATCACCGAAGCCCAGCCCTTCCCCGAGGCGCGCAAGCCCGCGATCAAGCTCTGGGTCGATTACGGCCCGGAGATCGGCGTGAAGAAAAGCTCCGCCCAGATCACGGTGCATTACGCTCCCGAGGAGCTGGTCGGCAAGCTGGTCTTCGGCGTGGTCAACTTCCCGCCGCGCCAGATCGGGCCGTTCATGTCCGAGGCGCTCGTGCTGGGCGTGCCGGACGCGGCTGGCGAGGTCGTGCTGCTGACGCCCGACAAGGACGTGCCGATCGGCGGGAGGATGTTCTGATGAAGCTCCTCGTGACCCGCAAGCTGACCGACGAAGTCGAGGCCCGTGTGGCGAAGGAATTCGACGTGACCTTCCGCAACGGGGCCGCGCCGATGACCGAAGATGAGACGCGCGCGGCGCTGGCCGAATACGATGCGCTTCTTGTGACCTTGGGCGACAAGGTGACGGCAGCGGCCTTCGAGGGCAGCCCGCGCGCGAAGATCGTGGCCAACTTCGGGGTCGGCTATAACCATATCGACGTGGGTGCCGCCGAGGCGAAGGGCATCACGGTGACGAACACGCCGGGCGCCGTGACCGATGCCACCGCCGATATCGCGACGATGCTGATCCTGATGAGCGCGCGACGTGCCTCGGCGGGCGAGCGCTTCGTGCGGCGCGGCGAGTGGACCGGCTGGACGCCGACGCAATTCCTTGGTCAGCATGTCTCGGGCAAGAAAGTCGGCATCATCGGTCTGGGCCGCATCGGCACGGCGATTGCGAAACGCTGCCATTTCGGCTTCGGTATGGAGGTGGCTTACACCAAGCGCACCCCCGTCGATCCGGGCTTCCCGGCCACGCATCTTAGCCAGGACGAGCTGCTCGCCAGTTCCGATTTCGTCGTGATCGCGGTACCCGCCAGCCCCGCCACGCATCATCTGATCGGCGCGGCGGAGATCGCGAAGATGCAGCCGCATGCGCATCTGATCAACATCGCGCGCGGCGATATCGTCGACGAGGCGGCGCTGGTGGCGGCGATGCAGGGCAATGCGATCGCGGGCGCGGGCCTCGACGTCTATGAGCGCGAGCCTTATGTGCCGGAAGCCCTGCGCGCGCTGGATAACGTCACGTTGCTTCCGCATCTGGGCACCGCCGCTCTTGAGGTGCGTGACGACATGGGCCACATGGCGGTCGACAATCTCATCGCCTTTCGTGACGGCAACACGCCGCCCAATCGCGTGTCGTCTTGACCTTTCACCTCCTTGGCGGGAGGCTCTGCCAAGGAGGATCCGATGCATCAAGCCGTCATTACCGGGACCGGGGTCTATACGCCGGAACACGTCATCACGAATGCCGAACTGGTCGAAGCATTCAACGCCTATGCCGATCTGTTCAATACCGAGAACGCCGAGGCCATCGCCGCGGGCGAGATCGAGGCCAAGCCGCATAGCTCGGTCGAGTTCATACTTAAAGCCTCCGGGATCGAGCAGCGCTACGTGATGGACAAGGAAGGCGTGCTGGATCCGACGCGCATGTATCCGCGCCTGCGCCAGCGCTCGGATGACGAGCCCGGCATCATGGCCGAGATCGCGCTCGATGCCTGTCACAAGGCGCTGGCGCAGGCCGGGCGTAAAGGCGAGGACATCGACCTCGTGATCTGCGCGGCCTCGAATATGGAGCGCGCCTACCCTGCCGTCGCGATCGAGATCCAGAAACTTCTCGGCGCGGGCGGGTTCGCTTTCGACATGAACGTCGCCTGTTCCTCGGCCACCTTCGGTATTCAGGCCGCCGCCGACATGATCCGCACCGGCTCCGTGCGGCGCGCGCTGGTCGTGAACCCCGAGATCACCTCGGGCCACCTCGAATGGCGCGACCGCGACTGCCATTTCATCTTCGGCGATGTGGCCACCGCGACGCTGATCGAACGGCGCGAGGATGCGCCGCATGGCTTCCTGATCCGCTCCACCCGCTGCGCGACGGAATTTTCCAACAACATCCGCAACAATAACGGCTTCCTGCGCCGCACCCGGCCCGATGGCGTGGCCGACCGCCGTGACATGCAGTTCATGCAGGAGGGTCGGAAGGTCTTCAAGGAAGTGATGCCGATGGTGGCGCAGCACATCCTCGGCCATCTCGCCGACGCGGAGGTGAAGCCCGAGGATCTGCACCGCCTCTGGCTGCATCAGGCCAACAAGACGATGAACGACTTCGTGGGGAAAAAGGTCTTGGGCCGCGATCCCGAGCCGGGCGAGCAGCCCAATATCCTGCAGGATTACGCCAACACGTCGTCTGCCGGGTCGATCATCGCGTTTTCGAAATATTCCGACGATTTCAAACCGGGCGAGATCGGGCTGATCTGTTCCTTCGGGGCGGGTTATTCGGTGGGCTCGGTCGTTCTCGAGAAGATCTGAGGCCTACGCCTCGCCCATCGCTTTGCGCCAGTGGCGGCGACAGAGGCTGACATAGGTCTCGTTGCCGCCGATCTGCACCTGATCGCCATCGCGCAGCGCTTGGCCGTCGGGGCCCATCCGCACCACCATCGTGGCCTTCTTGCCGCAATGGCAGATCGTGCGGACTTCGCGCATCTCGTCGGCCAGCGCCAGCAGTGCCGCCGAGCCGGGGAACAGCTTGCCCTGAAAATCCACCCGCAGCCCGTAGCACATCACCGGCACGCGCAGGTCATCGACCGCGCGGGCGATCTGCCAGACCTGCGTCTCAGTCAGGAACTGCGCCTCGTCCACGAAGGTGCAGGCACAGGGGCCGTCCGCCAAGCGCTTCTCGATCAGCGCGAACATGTCCGTCTCTTCGGTGAAACAGGCCGCCTCCGCACCGATTCCGATCCGGCTCGCGATGCGCCCGTCGCCCGCACGATTGTCGAGCCGCGCAGTCACGAGGAAGGTCTCCATCCCGCGTTCGATATAGTTGTGGGAGGCTTGCAAGAGGATCGTGCTCTTGCCAGCGTTCATCGTCGAATAGTGGAAGTAGAGCTTGGCCATGGCCTGCAATAGCCCGCGTTTTTCAGGGGAGCAAGACTGCCCACGCGACGCTCACGGACGGTCGGCGCTGTCCATCCAGATCGTGACCGGTCCGTCATTCAGAAGCGCCACTTTCATATCCGCACCGAACGCGCCGGTCTGAACCGGCAGGCCCAGAGATTCGAGGTGCCGGGCGAAATGCTGATACAGCCGATCGCCGTCTTCGGGAGAGGCGGCTGCGGAGAAACCGGGGCGGTTGCCGCGCGAGGTGTCAGCCGCCAGCGTGAACTGGCTGACCACGAGACAGGCGCCGCCGATATCACCCACCGCGCGGTTCATCTTGCCCGCCTCGTCCTTGAAGATGCGCAGTTTCGAGACCCGCTCGGCCAGTTTCTCGGCCACTTTCTCGTCATCGCCCTGCATCGCGCAGCACAGGATCAGGAGCCCCGGCCCGATCTCGGAGATGCGATTGCCATCGACAGTGACCGAGGCCTCGGAGACCCGCTGGATCAGCGCCCTCATGCCAGTTCGTCCGCCCAGGGCGGGTTGGCCCCTGCCCGGCTGACGACCACCGCAGCGGCGGCCACGCCCAATTTCAGGCAATCCGAGATCAGCCCTTCCTCGGCGCGAGCGAGCGCGCCTTTGTCGAGCGCCTCGGCGCGGTCCAGCGCGGCCAGAACGCCAGCGTTGAACGTATCGCCTGCGCCGACCGTGTCGATGACCTCGACTTTGCGCGCGGGTACGAACACTTCGCAGTGTTTCGAGAACCCATGCGCGCCGGTCGCGCCTTCGGTGACGAAGACCAGCTTCGGCCCCTTGGCGAGCAGCCCGCGCGCCAGATCGGCGATGGTGCCCGGCCCTTCGATCCAGCGCAGATCCTCGTCCGAGACCTTCACGATATCGGCGACAGTGAACATCCGTTCCAGCCGCGCGCGATAGGCCGCTTCGTCGCCGATGAACCCGGGACGGATATTGGGGTCGATCATGGTCACGCGGCTCTCGGCCTCGCGCAGCATCAGCGCCTCATAGGCCGCACCGCAAGGCTCGACTGGCAGGGAGATGCCGCCGAAGAACATCGCCTTCACCTCTGCCGGGATCGCGGGCATGTCTTCGATCTTCAGCATCCGGCCAGCCGTATTCTCGTCGTAGAAAGCGTAGCTCGCATGGCCGTCGGTTAGCGTCACGAAGGCGAGCGTCGTCGGCCGGTCCGAGCGCACCGCAAGCCCCGCATCGACGCCGCTATCGGACAGCGAGTGGATCAGCATCTTGCCGAACAGGTCTTCGGACAGCCCCGACAGAAACCCCGAGCGCGCACCGAGCCGCCCCAGCGCAATCGCCGTGTTGAACACCGCACCGCCCGGATAGGGCGCAAAGGCCGCCTCGCCTTGCGCGCTCTCGCGCGGGAGCATGTCGATCAGGGCTTCGCCACAACTCAGGATCATCGGGGGCCTCCTCATTCCGATACCGCTAACACCTGCTACACGCGAAGCGGTGTCCGGGCAATCCCCGCAGGGATCACGCTGCGGTCGGCCCGCCCTTGTCGCCGCCACCGCCGCGCCGGTTGCGCCCTTCGATCAACCACGCGCCCACGGTCAGCAGGGCCGCCAGGATCAGCCAGGCCCAGGCGGGCAGCAGCGGCTGCACCCGGATGTCGGTGGTGGCCGTGGCACCACGCGGCGTGATGCCGATCCAGCCGCGCCCCGATGTCGGGCGACCCGCGCGCACTTCGCGGATGGCGGGTACCCCGTCCTCAAGCCTTGTCACGCCGCCATTCGACGCCTCGACCACGGCGGAGAGGGGATCGCCGCTGGCGATGGTCTGCTCGAACTCGCGCGGGCTTGCCGGACCCATCGCCACGACACGTTCGAGATCGCCGTCCTTGAGGCGGTAGAGCCCCGCCTCGGGCGCAGTCCAGCGCGCGGTGAAGCGGCCCGGCGCTGTCTCGGTCAGCGGCACCTCTTGGGTCGAGCCATCAGGCAGGGTCACGGTCACCGGCGGCGCGGTGTCTTCCATCGTGCGGCGGATGATCCGCATCGAGAGCGCGCCGGGATCGATCTCGGCATAGAGCGCCTCTTCCTCGAGTTCCGGCTCTTTCATCTCCCAATGCGCGATCCGGCGCAGCAATTCGAGCTGCGGCCCGCCGCCGTCATAGCCGCGATCCCAGAGCCACGCCTGATCCGAGGCCAGCAGCGCCACGCGCCCCTCGCCTTCGCGCGAGAGCACCAGAAGCGGTTTGCCCTCGGCGCCGGACATGACCACCTCGCCGGTGGGGTTCGTCAGTTCGATCTGGCGCAGCCAGTGGCCCCAATGCGGGCCGTCTTTCTCGGCGGCCGTATCCTCGCCCTCAGGCGCGGGCGCGCCTTCCAGCCCGGCGGTCACCGGGTGGCGCAGACCCAGATCGGTCGGGCGCGGCAGGAAGCTTTCCGACATCACACGGCCCGTGGGGCGCGCGGGCATGATGTCGCCAAGGCTCGTCTGATAGAGGCTTTCGACGGTCGCGAATTCCGGACCGGCGGCTACGAGGATCGCCCCGCCGCGTTCGACGTAATCCTTGATATTGTCGAAATACGCGGACGGCAGAATGCCCCGCGCGCCGTAGCGGTCGAAGATGATCAGGTCGAACTCGTCGATCTTGTCGACGAACAACTCCTGCGTCGGGAAAGCGATGAGCGACAGTTCCGTCACCGGCACGCCGTCCTGCTTTTCGGGCGGGCGCAGGATGGTGAAATGCACCAGATCCACGCCTGCATCCGATTTCAGCAGGTTGCGCCAAGTCCGTTCGCCCGCATGGGGCTGGCCGGAGACCAGCAGCACCCGCAGCCGGTCGCGCACGCCATTGATCTGCACGGTGGCGACGTTGTTACGGTCGGTCAGCTCGCCCTCGGTCGGCGACAGCGTGAACTGCACCACGTTCTGCCCCCCATGGGTCAGCGTCAGCGGCAGTTCCAGATCGCGGTCGGTGCGCACCGTGTAGCTTTTCGGATCCTTGCCGTCGATCGAGATGGTCAGATCGGCGGTGCCGCCCGCGCTTTCAGGCACGTTGCCCATATCCTCGACCTTGAGGCGGATATCGGTCTCCTCCCCGATGATCCCGAAGGAAGGCGCCGTCTCGATCAGGATACGACGATCCCAGTCGCTGCGCTTGCCGGTCAGCAGCACCTGCAGCGGCGCGGGCAGATCGGGGGCGAGCTGCGCGTCATGGGCCTGCCCGTCGGTGACCATCAGCGCGCCTGCGACCCGTGCGCGCGGCTCTGCGGCGAGCGCCTCGGCCAGGGTCGAGCCCAGTTCGGTGCCCGCATTGTCGGCCCCGTCCGGAACGGTGATCCGGCGCGTCTCCACATTGGGCATCGCGTCGAGCTGTGCCTGCAGACGCGTCAGGGCGGTATCGGTCTGCGCGACACGATCCGAAAGTTTCTGCGACGAGGAGCGGTCGTCGATCAGCAGTACGATATTGGACAGCGGCGCGGTCTGTTCGCGCTGCAAGGAGGGCTGCGCGATGGCGGCCAGCAGCACCAGCGCGGCCAAGGCCCGCAGCGCCCAGCCTTTCAGCCCGCGCCACAGCGCCAGCGCGAGCAGCACGACCGCCACCACGGCTGCCCCCGCGATCACAGGCCACGGCAGAAGCGGTGCGAAGATGATCGACATCCCGTTCATTGCCCCAGCCTTTCGAGAAGCGCAGGCACATGGACCTGATCGGATTTATAGTTGCCGGTCAGCACATGCATGATCAGGTTCACCCCGAAGCGGTCCGCGATTTCGCGCTGACGCTCGCCGGTGCGGCCACGGCCCACCGGGAACATCGGCATCCCGCGATCGTCGACCGCCCAGGCCGAGGCCCAGTCATTGCCGCCGATCACCACCGGCGTCACCCCGTCATTGAGGTTGCGAAACGGCATCCCCTCGGCGCGTTCGGCATCGGCGGGCGGGGCCTCCACCCAGATCGTGCCGTCGTAGCGGCCGGGGAAATCCTGCAGCAGGTAGAAGGTGCGTGTCAGCACGTGATCGTCCGGGATCGGCGCGAGCGGTGGAATGTCCAAGGGGGCTGCCAGCGCCTGCAAGCGCTTACCCGCAGGCGTCGCCTCGCCGAAGCCCGCGATATCGGCGTCGCGCGTGTCGAAGAGGATCATACCGCCGCCGCGCAGGTAGCGGTTCAGCTTGGCATATTCCATCGGGCTCGGCGCGGGCTGATCTGCGGTGATCGGCCAGTAGATGAAGGTGAAGACGGCCAGATCGTCGTTCTGGAGATCGACCATCATCGGCGCGGAAGGCTCGACCGTGGTGCGGCGATTGAGGACCTGCGACAGCCCCTTCAACCCCGCCATGGACACCCGGTCCACCTCGGCATCGCCGGTGGGCATCGCGGCCAGAACCACATTGGACGCGGCCTCGATCGCGCGCGCCGGATCCATATCCTCGGCATGGGCTTGCGGGGGCGCGAAGCTGGCGAGGATCAGGGCGCCCCCGAAGGCGGCGGCCTTCATCGCGCGCGGCCCCCAGAGCTTGCCCGAGAGCGCCAGCGTCGCGAGAATGTCGATCAGCAGCGCCGCCAGCGCCGCGCCTAGCAGCCAGCCTTTCAGCGGCATCTCGCGCTGCTCGAAAGCGCCTTCGACGGGGACATTGGCGGGCCAGCTGGCCGGGGACAGCGTCGCGCCGCGCGGCAGAGCGTTCAGCGCGACCGAGCGATCCTCGGCGGTGTAGATGCCCGGGTGCAGTTTCGGCCCCGGCTCTGCTTTGGCCAGCTCCTCGCCCGGCACACCTGCGGCGGCGCCCGCATCCTGCAATCGCCCAAACCCGTCGAGCAGCTTCTGCGGCACCCAGGTCTGGCCTGCGAGATCAGCCTCTTCCGGCGCGGCGGGCCGGGCAGAGACCGCGAGCCGTTCCAGCATCTGCGGGAACAGAAGCGACAGCGGCAGCGTCGACCATTCGGCATTCGCGGTGACATGGAACAGCACGACCGCCCCCTGCCCCATCTTGGCGCGGGTCACCAGCGGCGTGCCATCGGTCAGCGCGGCGATGGTGTGCTCGGAGAGGTCCGGCGTGGGCTCAGCCATGACCTGCGCCTTCACCGTCACATCGTCGGGCACTTGCAGCCCGGCGAAGGGCGAGTTCTCCGGGAAAGGCGCCAGCGCGCGCGGATCGCCCCAGCTCATCGTGCCGCCCAGAGAGCGGCCGCCCGCGCGCAGCTGCACCGGCAGAAGCGTATCGGCATCGAGATCGGCATTGGCCATGCGGGGCCCCGCGAAACGGATCAGCAGCCCTCCCTTCTCAACCCACTCCTGCAGCTTCGGCTGCTCGGGCAGATCGGCCATATCGGCGAGGATGATCACGTCCGGATCGGCGGTCAGCACATCGGCCAGCGTGCCCTCGATCAGGTCTGCCGTGGGGGCGAGCGCCTGATGCAGGTAATGGGTGGGCGAGAGCAGCTCCAGCCCCTCGCGGTCGCGCGCGCCCGACAGGATCGCGACCTTGCGGCGCTTCACCGCGTCGTCGGTCAGGCTGACTGCGCCTGCCGAGCGCATGCCAGTGATCTCGATCCGGCTGATCCGGTTGCGCAGCTCGGGCGGCAGATCGAAGCGCAGCTCGGTCTCGCGGCTGTCGGTGAACTGCAGCGGCTGGCTGGCCAGTTCGCGCTCGATCCCCGCCGGGTCGCGCCCCACGGCCGCGACATCGCGCGGGCTGGGCGGGATGGTTGAGGCGAGCGCAGGCACGACGAGCGCGCCGTCCTCGATCCGCGCCGCCCCTAGCGCCAAGACCGGCAGTTGCGGTTGCCAGACCTTGACCGGACCGCGCGCCTCCAGCGCATTCAGAACGCCCGCGCGGCTGTCGCGGGCCAAGCCGTCCGACAGCCAGAGCGTCTCGAAATTCCCCTCGGGCAGGTTTGCTGCGTCGAAGCTCTGCGGGGCCCAGGGCTGCGGCTGGATGCCGGGCAGCGACTGGATCAGCGCGCCCGCATCCGTGAAACTCACCTGTGCGGGCGGCGGATCGGTCAGCGAGATCACTGCTGCGGGACGTCCCGCCTGTTGCGCATCCTTCAGCGCCGACGTCATCCGCTCCACCCGGCGCGGCCAGTCGCGCGCGGAGGCCCAGCTACCGTCGGCCACGATCAGGAGCGGTCCGGTGCCGGGAACGGCCCGCTGCGGGTTCAGGACCGGTCCGGCAAAACCGATGATCGCCGCAGCCAGCGCCAGCAGACGCAGCGCCAGCAGCCACCACGGCGTGCGCGCGGCCTGCACTTCCTCGTCTTTGAGGCCCAAGAGCAGCGCGACGCCGGGAAAACGCCTGCGGATCGGCGCGGGCGGCACCGCGCGCAGGATCAGCCAGATGATCGGCAATGCGGCGAGCCCCAGCAAAAGCCAGGGCGCGGTGAAGCCGATGGGGCCGAGCATCCACATCAGCGCCCCCTCTCGAGCGCGGAATAAAGCCACAGCAGCGCAGCCTGCGCCGGATCGCCCGTGTGATGGGTCGAGAATTGCCAGCCCGCGCTGCGCGCCAGCCGGGCGAGTTGATCGCGCCGCGCGGCCAGCCGGTCGAGATAGCGCGCACGCAGATCGCCCGCCTTGCGCGTCTCATGGATTAGCGAGCCGGTCATCGACTGGAAGATCGTGCGCCCATCATAGGGGAAAGCCTCTTCGTCGGGGTCGAGCACCTGCATCATCACGCCCGACACACCACGATCGGCCAGACGCCCCAGCGCCGCCTCGATCGGGCCGAGATCGCCGAAGAAATCCGACAGCAGCACCACGCGCGACTGCGGCGTGACGCCTGCGATTTCGGGTGCGCCATAATCCTGCACGCCCGTCTCGCGCGACAGAAGGCCTGCAAGCTCCATCAGCTGCGCGCGGCCCGGACGTGGCGGCGCGAGCGGGCCGGTCAGCCCGACGCGTTCGCCGCCGCGCACCATCAGCACCGCAAGCGCGAGGCCCAACACCCGGGCGCGCTCTGATTTGGTGACGCGCGCCTTTCGCCCGCTCTCGGCCCCGGTGAAGCGCATCGAGGCCGCGTCATCGACCCAGAGATGGACCGATTGCGCCAGCTGCCATTCCCGCTGGCGCACATATTGGCTGTCCGAGCGCGCCGAGCGCCGCCAATCGACGAAGCGCAGCTCGTCGCCCGCATGGGCGGGACGGTATTGCCAGAATTCCTCGCCCGATCCCGCGCGCCTGCGGCCATGCGCGCCCATCTGGACGGTCGCCGCCAGATGCTCCGCCGCGACCAGCAGCGGGGGCAGCGCAGAGGCCGCCCCTTCCGCCTCGCGGCGCAGGCTCAGCGCGGGGGACTGCCCCGGCGCTGCGGTATCGGAGGTTACGCTCAAGCGGCGGCACCGGCGGCGCGCGGCCCGGTGACCTCTGCCACGGCGCGGTCGATCAGGTCGCCCAGCGTCTCGCCTCGGGCGCGGGCCGCGAAGCTCAGCGCCATGCGGTGGATCAGCACCGGGCGGGCCATCGCCTGCACGTCGTCCAGCGTCGGCGCGAGGCGGCCATTGATCAGAGCACGCGCCCGCACGGTCAGCATCAGCGCCTGCGCGGCCCGCGGCCCCGGCCCCCAGGCCAGCGCATCGCGGATGAAGTCGGGCGCCTCGGCCTCGCGCGGGCGGCACAGCCGCACCAGATCAAGGATCGCATCGACGACCTTCTCGCCCACCGGCATTTGCCGCACGATCCCCTGCGCCTCGATCAGCTCGGCCGGGGTGAAGACGGTATGCGCGCCCTCCGCCGCGACGCCGGTGGTCGCCAGCAGGATCGAGCGCTCGGTCTCGCGATCCGGATAATCGACGTCGACCTGCACGAGGAAACGGTCGAGCTGGGCCTCGGGCAGCGGATAGGTGCCCTCCTGCTCGATCGGGTTCTGCGTAGCGAGAACGTGGAAGGGCGGTCCAAGCGGGCGATGCTCGCCCGCGATGGTGACCTCACGCTCCTGCATCGCCTGCAGCAGCGCGGATTGGGTCCGGGGCGAGGCGCGGTTGATCTCGTCGGCCATCAGCAGCTGGCAGAAGACCGGACCTTCGAGGAAGCGGAACGCGCGGCTTCCGTCGGGCGCGGTTTCCAGAACTTCGGAGCCCAGAATATCGGCGGGCATCAGGTCGGGCGTGAACTGGATCCGATTCGAACCCAGCCCCATCACGGTCGACAGCGTCTCGACCAGAAGCGTCTTGCCCAAGCCCGGCAGGCCCACCAGAAGCGCGTGCCCGCCGGAGAGCATCGCGGCCAGAACCAGCTCCACGACCTGATCCTGCCCGATGAAACGCCGGTCGATCGACGCGCGCGCCTGTGCGAGCTTGCCGCCAAGTCGTTCGATATCTTCCATCAGCTTTTCGGGCTCGGCCATGACATTCTCCCCGTTGATGCCTATCTTTCCCAGCAAAGCAGATATCCACGCTCCGACCAACGGCCAAATTTACATGACGGATCACAAACAGACAGTTTCGACCCCTTCCCCGACGGCAGACGGGCTTGCCGATGCCGCCAAGAAAGCCAGCAAAAAGGGCCCGCCGCCCGTGCATTTGTGGGATCCGCCCTTCTGTGGCGATCTCGATATGGAGATCCGCCGGGACGGGACATGGTTCTATCTTGGCACGCCCATCGGCCGCGAGGCGCTGGTGCGACTGTTTTCATCGATTCTGAAACTCGAGGACGGGAAATACTATCTCGTCACCCCGGTCGAGAAGGTCGGTATCCGGGTCGAGGACGCGCCTTTCATCGCCGTCGATTTCACAACCGAGGGCGAAGGCGACGACCAGTCGATTCGCTTCACGACCAATGTGGGCGACGTGGTTCTGGCCGATGCGGAGCACGCGATCCGGGTGGAGCATAGCGAAGATGGCGAGCCCCGTCCCTACCTGCATGTGCGCCGTGGGCTGGAGGCTTTGATCGACCGCAAGAGCTTCTACCGGCTCGTCGATCTCGCCGTGACGCGCGAGCATGAGGGCGAGGCGTGGACCGGCGTGATCTCGGCGGGCAGCTTCTTCCCGATCCTGCGTGCCGCGGAGCTGTAACGTGCCGAAATTCGCCGCGAACCTGACCTTCCTGTTCACCGAACTGCCCTTCATGGAGCGGTTCAAAGCGGCGAAACAGGCCGGGTTCGATGCGGTCGAGGTGCTGTTTCCCTACGACGCCTCCGCGCAGGAGATGCGGCACGAGTTGATCCGCCACGACCTGAGCTTCGTGCTGATGAACGTGCCGCCGCCGAATTATACGGGCGGCGATCGAGGCTTTGCCGCCGTGCCGGGGCTGGAAGACCGCTTCCGCCGCGATTTCGACCGCGCGATGCGCTTCGCCGACATCCTGAAGCCGCGTGTCATCCATATCATGGCGGGCAAGGCCGAGGGCACGGCGGCCCGTGCGACCTATATCGCGAACCTGAAATGGGCAGCGGCGCGCGCACCGAAACGGCGCCTGACGATCGAACCGATCAACCCGACCGACATGCCGGGCTATTTCCTGAACGGTTTCGATCTCGCGGCGGATATCCTCGATGCGGTCGCCGCCCCGAACCTGCATCTGCAATTCGACGCGTATCACGCGCAGATGCTGACTGGCGATGTGGCGGGAGCTTGGGCGAAGCATGGTCGCCGTGCGGCCCATGTGCAATTTGCCGATGCCCCGGGGCGCGGCGGCCCCGGTTCGGGAAAGATCGATCTGGAAGGCTTCTTCGCGACGCTCGATGCCGACGGTTACGAGGGCTATGCCTCAGCGGAATACACCCCGCAGGCGGAGACGCGCGAAACGCTGGGCTGGCTTCCGCGCTAGCTCAATGCGCCGGATGGCCCGCGTGGGCATGATCTGCGTGGCCATGATCTGAGTGATCGTGATCTTCGTGGTCGTCATGGTCCGCGTGATCGGCACAGCCCAGGCTCGCGCTTTCCGGCTCCAGCGTCGCGTGGTGGATGCCGAACTGATGCGCCAGCATATCCTTGGCCCGCGCGATGACCGTGGCGTAATCCCGCCCCTCGTCCAGCACCAGATGCGCCTCGACGGAGACGCGCTTCTCGTCGATCTGCCACAGGTGGACGTGGTGGACGCTCGCGACCCCCTCGACATCGCCCAGCGCGCCCTGCACTTCCGTGCAATCCTTCTCGGGCGGCGCGCCCAGCATCAGGATGCGCAGCACCGGTTTCAGATCGGTCGCGACATGCCACAGGATGAAGATCGAGATGCCAATGGTCAGGATCGGGTCGACCAGCCGCCAATCGTAGAGCAGAATCACAATACCGCCGACGATCACCGCGACCGAGGCCCCGGCATCGGCGAGGTTGTGCAGGAAGGCCGCGCGGATGTTCAGGCTGTGCTTGGAAAGCGCATAGGTCAGCGCGGCCGTCGCCAGATCGATGATCAGCGCCAGCGTCGCAAGCCAGACCACGATCCAGCCATCGACCTGCGGCGGGTGGATCATGCGACCCACGGCCTCGACGACCAGCCAGACCGAAATCAGGATCAGCGCGATGTAATTGACGAAAGCCGCGATGACCTCGGCGCGCGACCAGCCGAAGCTCATCGCCGCATCCGCCCCGCGCTTGGCCAGTTTGCGCGCCCCGAAGGCCAGCACCAGCGCCGCCGCGTCGGAGAAGTTATGCACCCCGTCCGCGATCAGCGCCATCGAGCCCGCGATCGCCCCGCCGAAAACCTGCGCAAAGGTAAGCACGACATTGACGACCACCGCCCAGAGCACACGGTTGTCACTGGCATCGTCCAGATTGTGGTGGTGGTGATGATCGTGGGGCATGGGCGCTCTTCTCGGTTCTCGGCGCCTGAGGCGCGGTTGGGACGCTCCGCGGGGGATATTTGGACCAAGCCGAAAGCAAGGCGCGCGTTTCGGCTTGGCGCAAATATCCCCGCCGGAGGCATGCGCAGTCTCAACATTGCCGGGCGGCAGGGTCAATGCGGGACGGTGTCTCTGCGCGAATGAACACACAGGTTTGTGCGTTGCGTGCTCACGTCCAATCACCAAAATGCGAGCGACTGACTTTCCGGCCCAAGGAGGAGACCCGATGATCCCCGCCCGCTACGCGCATTTCATTTTCAGCCTGATCCTGTCGGGGATCATGTCGTTTCTGGTCTCGGGTATCGCGACCTACCGCGCGACGGGGATGGTGGAAGACTTCACGGCGCTGTGGGTGGCAAGCTGGGTGTCCAGCTGGATGCTCTCCTACCCGTCGGTGCTGATCGTCGCGCCGTTTGCACGGCGCGTGACCAATCTGTTGGTGCGTCAGCCCGCGGCTCAGTGAGCGGCGGCCCAGCTATCGCCCTGCCCCGCATCGACGACCAGCGGCACCGAGAGTTTCATCACAGGTTCCGCCGCGCCTTCCATCGTGGCACGGGCGGTCTTGATCAGGTCGTCGATCGCAGCCTCCTCGACCTCGAAAATCAATTCGTCATGCACCTGTAGCAGCATCCGCGCGGGGATGCCTTCGATCGCCTCGGGCATCCGCACCATCGCGCGGCGGATGATATCGGCCGCTGCCCCCTGGATCGGCGCGTTGATCGCGGCGCGCTTGGCGAAGCCCGCCGACGGTCCCTTCGCGCCGATATCGGGCGTGTGGATTTTGCGCCCGAACAGGGTCTGGACGAATTTGTGCTCTTTGGCGAAGGCCACGGTGTCGTCCATGTATTTGCGGATACCGGGGAAACGCTCGAAATAGCGGTCGATGAAGCCCTGCGCCTCGGCCCGCGGGATGCGCAGGTTGCGCGCGAGACCGAAGCCCGAAATCCCGTAGATCACCCCGAAATTGATCGCTTTCGCCTGGCGGCGGATTTCGGGCGTCATCTGATCCAGCGGCACGTCGAACATCTCCGACGCGGTGGCTGCGTGAATGTCCAGGCCGTCCTTGAAGGCTTCGCGCATCTCGGGAAGGTCCGCGACATGGGCGAGAATGCGCAACTCGATCTGGCTATAGTCGAGCGAGACGATCTTGCAGCCGTCGCGCGCGACAAACGCCTCGCGGATGCGACGGCCTTCCTCGGAGCGCACGGGGATGTTCTGCAGGTTCGGATCGGTCGAAGCCAGACGCCCGGTATTCGCGCCCGCGATGGAATAGGAAGTGTGAACGCGGCCCGTATCCGGGTTCACATGGGTTTGCAGCGCATCCGTATAGGTCGATTTCAGTTTCGAGATCTGCCGCCAGTCGAGCACCCGTGCCGCCAGCTTCGCAGCCTGCGGGTTGGTGTCTTCCATCGTCGTCACGTCTTCGAGCACGTCCGCCCCGGTGCCATAGGCTCCGGTCTTGCCCTTCTTGCCGCCCTCGACGCCCATCGTGTCGAACAGGATCTCGCCCAGCTGTTTCGGCGAGCCGACATTGAAGGGCTGGCCCGCGATCTCGGCGATCTCGTCTTCGAGCTGCGCCATCTTTTGTGCGAAGGCATTGGACATGCGCGAGAGCACCGAGGCGTCGACCTTCACGCCGGCCATTTCCATATCGGCGAGCACCGGGACCATCGGGCGCTCCAGCGTCTCGTAGACGGTGGTGACCTGTTCGCGATGGAGGCGCGGCTTGAACTGCTGCCAGAGGCGCAGCGTGATATCGGCATCCTCGGCGGCGTAGCGGGTGGCCTTGTCGATCTCGACCTTGTCGAAGGTGATCTGACTCTTGCCAGAGCCGATCAACTCCTTGATCGGGATCGGCTGGTGATTGAGGTAGCGATCCGAGAGCGCATCCATCCCATGGCCATGCAGCCCCGAGAACATCGCGTAGGACATCAGCATCGTGTCGTCGATGGGCGCAACGCGGATGCCGTGGCGGGCGAAGATCTTGAAGTCGTACTTCATGTTCTGGCCGATCTTGAGGATCGCGGAATCCTCGAGCACGGGCTTGAGCAGCGCGAGCGCCTCTTTGAGGTCCATCTGCCCCTCGGCGCGCTCGGCTCCGCCGAACAGATCGCCTTCGCCTTTGCTATGGCCGAGCGGCAGATAAGCCGCCTTCCCCGCCTCGATGGCAAGCGACACGCCGACCAGTTCGGCCTGCATCTCGTTGAGCGAGGTCGTCTCGGTATCGACCGCAACCCAGCCTTTCGCGCGGGCCTCATCGAGCCATTGCGTCAGCGTCTCGGCGTCGCGGATGCAGACATAGCTGTCAGGATCGAAGGGCGGCTGTTCGACCTCGGGCGCCGCGTTGTCATGGGTCGCCGGCACGTCAGAGACCTCGGGCGCGGCCGGCGGCTCGGCACCGAATTTCTCGGCCACGCGGCGGGTCAGCGTGCGGAATTCCATCTCGTTGAGGAAGCCCATCAGCGTGTCCACATCGGGCTCGCGGATTTCCAGATCGTCGAGCGTGAATTCGATGGGCGTCTGATCGTCGAGCGTCACCAGCTGTTTCGAGAGGCGAATCTGGTCGGCCTTATCGATCAGCGTCTCGCGGCGCTTGGGTTGCTTGATCTCGGAGGCGCGCTCCAGCAGCGTGTCCAGATCGCCATATTCGTTGATGAGAAGCGCTGCGGTCTTCACGCCGATCCCGGGCGCGCCAGGAATGTTGTCGACCGAATCGCCCGCCAGCGCCTGCACGTCGATCACGCGCTCGGGGCCGACGCCGAACTTGGCCTCGACCTCCTCGACGCCGATGGCGCGGTTCTTCATCGCGTCGAACATCTCGACCCCGCCGCCGACGAGCTGCATCAGGTCCTTGTCCGAGGAGATGATCGTCACGCGGCCGCCCGCCTCGCGGCCCTGACGGGCCAGCGTCGCGATGATGTCGTCGGCCTCGTAGCCCGCCAGTTCCTCGCAGGCGATGTTGAAGGCCTTGGTCGCGTCGCGGGTCAGCGGGATCTGCGGGCGCAGCTCCTCGGGCATCTCGTCGCGATTGGCCTTGTATTGATCGTAGAGGTCGTTGCGGAAGGTGTGGCTGCCCTTGTCGAAAATCACCGCCGCATGGGTCGGCGCGTCCGAGCCCTTGGCGTCTTCGATGTACTTCCAAAGCATATTGCAAAAGCCCGCGACCGCCCCGATCGGCAGCCCGTCGGACTTGCGCGTGAGCGGCGGCAGCGCGTGATAGGCGCGGAAAATGAAGGCCGAACCGTCGATAAGATGCAGGTGACAGCCTTTGCCGAATGCCATTGCGAGAGCCCTCCTTCGCGCGTTGGCCCCGGTTGTGCCACAGGGGGGTGCGGAGGGGAAGAGGATCGGGGATGCTGGAAGCGGAGCTCCAAGGGATCAAAGCGCCCACCCGAGGCTCGGGCGCGTCCCTCATAGCGAAGCGCCCTCTTGCCAGAACCCCTGAAATCCCCCATCTCAAGCGGCAACCGCAAAGGATCGAACCGATGGATTATTCCAAAATGGGTGGCGCAAGGCCGCCGAAGAACACGCCCAAACATGCCGAGCACAACGCCTATGGCAGTGACAAGACGCCGTACGGGAAGAAAGACCCGAAGGCTGCGCTGCTCGAACGGATGAAGGCGGCGGCGAAGAAGGATAAGTGAGGCGCGGAAGGCAGACCGGTGCCTAGAGCTGATCTTCCAGCGCCGCGGCCCCGGCCATCATCTGCGCCGAGACTAAGCTGAACAACTCGGCCCAGTCGGCGGCCAGTTCGGGCGTCCAGTGATCGCCCAGCTTGGCCGCGAGGCCTGCGATCACCGCCTCTGACAGCCACGTGTAATAGTCCGGCTCGGCGCCGAACAGCACATGCATCTGGCCGAGGCCGGGCAGTTCCAGCTCCTGCTCTTCGGGTGGATCGAGCGTGGAGAGGATCACCTCCATCATCGCGGCATATTTCAGCTGCTGCCCGCCTTCGCTGTTGGGCAACACCTGATCAAGCTCGGGATGGGCCGCGAAGAGCCGCGCGAAGGCGTCGCGAAACAGCGACGGATCCTCGAAATCGAGACGCGCCGCGCTGGCTTTCACCCGCGCCGCACGCTCTGCTGGCAAAAGTGGTTCAGTGATCGTCATGCGCGTGATCGCGATCGATCACATATTTCTTGTCGCAATAGCCGCATTCGACGAAACCGGTGTCACGCGGGATCGACAGCCAGACGCGCGGATGACCCAACGCCCCCTCGCCGCCATCGCAGGCGACCTTCCAGGTGGTGACGACCTCGGTCTCGGGTGCCTCGGGGGCATTAGGCGAATGGGTGGCAGTCATGGATGCTCCGTCTATATAAGGCACGAAAACCGCGCCCTGAATTTGGGCTTCATTCTAGCAATCGCGAAAGGCGGGGCAAGTTGGAACAGCAGGCAATCGAAGTTACCGGGCTGCGCAAGACCTATGCAGGCGGCAAGAAGCAGGAACCGAAGGAAGCGTTGAAGGGGCTCGACCTGTCGATCCCCGAAGGCTCGATCTTCGGGCTGCTGGGGCCGAACGGGGCGGGCAAGTCGACGCTGATCAATATTCTTGCGGGTCTGGTGAAGAAAACCGACGGGCGCGTCGTGATCTGGGGTTTCGATCAGGACGTGAACCCGCGCCAGTCGCGCGCCGCGATCGGGGTGATGCCGCAGGAATTGAACATGGACCCGTTCTTCACGCCGCGCGCGGCGCTGGAGATGCAGGCAGGCCTCTACGGCGTCCCGAAATCCGAGCGCTGGACCGATGAGATTCTCGAACTGGTCGGCCTTTCGGACAAGGCCGAGGCCTATGCGCGCAACCTCTCGGGCGGGATGAAGCGGCGGCTTCTGCTGGCCAAAGCGCTGGTGCATCGCCCGCAGATCCTCGTGCTGGACGAGCCGACCGCAGGCGTCGATATCGAGCTGCGCGCGATGCTTTGGCGCAATGTCCGCAAGCTCAACGAGCAGGGCATGACGATCATTCTGACCACGCACTACCTCGAGGAAGCCGAGGAAATGTGCGACGAGATCGCGATCATCAACAACGGCGAACTGATCGTGCGCGACACCACGCCGAACCTTCTCAAGCGAATGGACCGCAAGGCGCTGGTGGTGGAGCCGCGCAACGAAGTCACGAAAGAGATTCGGCTTCCCGAAGGCGTCACGCTCGAGACCCGCCCGGGCGGGCAGATGGCGTTTTCCTACTCGCGCGAGCAGACCTCGGCGGAGGATATTCTCGATGCGCTGCGCGCAGCCGATGTCGAAATTCGCGACATCGCGAGCGAACAGCCGGGCCTCGAGGAAGTCTTCGTCTCGCTGACCTCGAACCGTTAAAGCCCGTGGCTGCGCTCGTAGGCGTTGGGCGCGGGCGGCGCCCAGCCTTCGGGCGCTGATTTCGGACGGTAGATTTCGACGCCCAGCGGGTAGCAGGCCGCCGTGTCCGAGCTGTGTTCGGACGAGCAATCCCCGCCCGGACAGGCGGAGAGCACGCCCAGCAGATCGGTCTCTGCGAAGAATTCGAGATAATCGCCGGGCCGCACCGGGCTCGCCTTCATGAAATACTGCCCGGTGTCGCAGGTGAAACCGGTGCACATGAAGACGTTGAGCACGTCATGCACCAGCGCCTCCGCCTCGCGCAGCGGCAGATCGCGGGCCTCGGCCAGCGCGCGGGTCAGGTTCGAATGGCAGCAATGGTGATATTGGCCGCCATCTGACAGCAGGCAATGCGTGTAAGGATCGCAGCGCGTCCCGATCACGTCATGGACCGAGCCGCCGAATGCGTCGATGCCGTACCAGTCGAGCGTATCCTCGGTGATCGTCGCCAGCGGGCGCATCGTCGGAAAGCCCGACCACATCCGGTCGCCGCGGCTCAGATGCGTGCCATATAGCGCGCGCGTCTTGCCCGAATAGAACCGCTCGGACAGGTCCGCAGAGAACAGGTTCAGATCGCCCACCTGCGGCCCCTCGACCGAAGTGATGCGGAAGAAATGGCCGGCGGGCACGTCGAAAGCCAGCGCCTCGCGCGGGGGCACGCGCAGATCGGCGATCTTCTCCCAGCCCTCACGCGCGGCGCGATAGGCGGACAGATCCGGCGCGGGCAGCGCGTCGGTCGGGTAACAGATCACCGGCGCGATATCGCGGCGGGCTTCGGCGTCTTCGGGTGCGGCGTGCTCGGGCGTCGGATGCATGGGGCTCCCTCCTTGTCGCGGCCACTCTGCCCTGCCCCGACCAAGAGCGAAAGGCGCAAAGAAAAACCCCGACCGAAGCCGGGGCAGTCACGACAGAACTATTCGGGAGGTCACCGCTCAAGCCGCGGTGTAATACTCGTACATCAGCTCGACCGCTTCGAGACCGTCGGTATTTTCGGTCTTCGCAGTCGGGATGAATACGGGCGTGGACTTCTCAGGGGTGTAGTAAGCCAGATGCTCTTCGGCCACCTGGATCGGTTGCGCCCCTTTGGGGAATTTGACGATGTCGACCATGGAACTCTCTCCAGTCACGTTTCGAGTTCCTCCCTGCCACCCGATTTAGGGATTTTTCCGCGGATTCAAACCCAAAATGCTGCATGCGCGATATGCATTTGCCGCAACGCAGCAAAAAGGGCGGCTCGTGCCGCCCCTTCCACAAATCGTTGAGGGTGAACCATAGGATCACCCCAAAATATGCATTGGATCAGACGACCCGGTTGACCTGCATCCGCTTGATCTCGGCGATCGCTTTCGCCGGGTTCAGACCTTTCGGGCAGGTCTTGGTGCAGTTCATGATCGTGTGGCAACGATAGAGCTTGAAGGGGTCTTCGAGCTGATCGAGACGCTCAGCCGTCGCTTCGTCGCGGCTATCGATGATCCAGCGATAGGCGTGCAGCAGCGCTGCCGGGCCGAGATACTTGTCGCCGTTCCACCAGTAGCTCGGGCACGAAGTCGAGCAGGAGGCGCACATGACGCACTCATACAGACCGTCGAGCTTCTTGCGGTCCTCGATCGACTGACGCCATTCCTTCTCGGGACGGTTCGTCTTGGTCTCGAGCCACGGCATGATCGACGCGTGCTGCGCGTAGAACATGGTCAGGTCGGGGATAAGGTCTTTCACCACCGGCATGTGCGGCAGCGGGTAGATCTTCACGTCGCCCTTGACCTCGTCGAGGCCGTAGATACAGGCCAGCGTGTTGATCCCGTCGATGTTCATCGCGCAGGAGCCACAGATGCCTTCGCGGCAGGAGCGGCGGAAGGTCAGCGTCGGGTCGATCTCGTTCTTGATCTTCAAGAGCGCGTCGAGAACCATCGGCCCGCACTTATCCATATCAATGAAATAAGTGTCGAGACGCGGGTTCTCCCCGGTATCCGGGTCCCAGCGATAGATCTGGAACTTGCGGATATTCTTGCCATCCGGCTTCGGCCAGGTCTTGCCGACGCGGATCTTGGAATTCTTCGGAAGCGTGAACTGAACCATGGTTGGTCCCCTTTCCGTCAGTACGAATAGAGCGGCCGCGTGGGCATTCGGCCGGATTTTCTGAAAACGCAGGAGTCGTAGGCCGCAGAAGGATCGCCCTGCACATAGGCCCCGACATTGAGCTCGACCTTCATGTTCGAGCGGAAGCCGTCATTGGTTACCCCCATGCCCGCCTCGCCCGAGATGGGCGGTTTGGGTGCGAACTGGGCGTAGCATTGGCGCTCTGCCTGCTCGACCGGAATAGGGCCGCAGGCGGCAAGGCCAAGCCCTGCCGCGAGAAGCCCATATGCCGGTGCGTGACGCATCAGTAGACCCGCTTCTTCGGCGCGATCTTCTTGATCTCGATCCCGCCCTGATCCTCGGGGGTCAGCGGGTCCATGTGGACCGGGCGGAAGGTCAGATCGACATTCGCGCCTTCCACATGCATGATCGAGTGCTTGCGCCATTCGGTGTCGTCGCGATCGGGATAGTCCTCGTGGGCGTGCGCCCCGCGGCTTTCCTTGCGCGCCTCGGCCCCGACGATGGTCGCCAGCGCGTTCGGCATCAGGTTCTCGAGTTCCAGCGTTTCCATCAGGTCCGAGTTCCAGATCAGCGAGCGGTCGGTGACCTTGAGATCGTCGAGCTTGGCGGCGACCGCCTTCATCTTCTCGACACCCTCGGCCAGCGTCTTGTCGGTGCGGAACACCGCCGCATCCGCCTGCATCGTGCGCTGCATCTCGTCGCGCAGCTCGGCAGTCGGCGTGCCGCCATCGGCGTAGCGCACCTTGTCGAAGCGCTCGAAGATCGCATCGATCTTGGCTTTCGGGATCACCGGGTTGGACGCATCCGCGTCGACGACCTTGCCAGCGCGGATCGCAGCGGCACGGCCGAAGACCACGAGGTCGATCAGCGAGTTGGAGCCCAGACGGTTCGCACCGTGCACAGACGCCGAGCCCGCCTCGCCCACGGCCATCAGGCCGGGCACGATCGCATCGGGGTCGCCCTCTTTCGGGTTGATGACCTCGCCGTGGTAGTTCGTCGGAATGCCGCCCATGTTGTAGTGAACGGTCGGCAGAACCGGGATCGGCTCTTTCGTGACGTCGACACCGGCGAAGATTTTCGCCGATTCCGAGATGCCCGGCAGACGCTCGGCCAGGGCTTCCGGCGGAAGGTGGCTGAGGTTCAGGAAGATGTGGTCCTTGTGCTCGCCCACACCGCGGCCTTCGCGGATCTCCATCGTCATGCAGCGAGACACCACGTCGCGCGACGCCAGATCCTTATAGGTCGGCGCGTAACGCTCCATGAAGCGCTCGCCTTCGGAGTTGGTCAGGTAACCACCCTCGCCGCGTGCGCCCTCGGTGATCAGGCAGCCCGAACCGTAGATGCCGGTCGGGTGGAACTGCACGAATTCCATGTCCTGCAGTGCGAGACCGGCCCGCGCGACCATGCCGCCACCGTCGCCGGTGCAGGTATGGGCCGAGGTGGCCGAGAAATAGGCGCGGCCGTAACCGCCGGTCGCCAGCACAACCATCTTCGCGTTGAAGACGTGCATCGTGCCGTCGTCGAGCTTCCAGCAGACGACGCCCTGACACTGCCCGTCATCGGACATGATCAGGTCGATTGCGAAATATTCGATGTAGAACTCCGCGTTGTTCTTCAGCGACTGACCGTAGAGCGTGTGCAGGATCGCGTGACCGGTGCGGTCCGCGGCGGCACAGGTGCGCTGCACGGGCGGGCCTTCACCGTATTCGGTGGTGTGGCCGCCGAAGGGACGCTGGTAGATCTTGCCCTCTTCGGTGCGCGAGAACGGCACGCCGTAGTGCTCGAGCTCGTAGACGGCCTTGGGGGCGTGACGCGCGAGGTATTCCATCGCATCGTTGTCGCCGAGCCAGTCCGAGCCCTTGATCGTGTCGTACATGTGCCACTGCCAGCTGTCCGGGCCCATGTTGCCCAAGCTGGCGGCGATGCCGCCCTGTGCGGCGACCGTGTGCGAGCGGGTCGGGAAGACCTTGGTCACGCAGGCGGTGCGCAGGCCTTGTTCGGCCATGCCGAGCGTGGCGCGCAGACCCGAGCCACCGGCGCCGACCACGACCACGTCGTAATTATGCGTTTCGTATTCGTAAGCAGCCATTATCTCGTCCCGTTCAGTTGCCCAGCAGAAGGCCGATGAAGACCATCTTGCCGAGTGCATAGAGTGCGGTCGCCATGATCACGTAAGCCAGCGAATGCATCGCGATCTTGGTCGCCTTTGCGGCGGTGCCGTGGATGTAATCCTCGATCCAGATCTCTGTGCCCTTCGCGAAGTGGCGCATGCCGACGATCACGACCAGCGCGGTCAGGATGGCCGGGAAGGGCTGCGAGAAGGTCGTGATCACGGTCTGCTGATCGGCGCCGAGCGTGGTGCCGACGATGTAGAGCCAGGTCGGGATCATGAAGGCGAGAGCCACGGCCGAGGCCGACATCCACCAGTGATGCTCGGGGCCGGTGCCCGAGGCGCCCTTGCCCACGGCGCGCTTGCGGTCGGTGAGGTAACGCATGAGGGCCTCCGTCAGAATTGGATGATGATGAGGGTCAGCACGGTCAGCACGACCGAACCGATGGTGCAGACCCAGCCGAGCATCTCGGCGGATTTGATGTCCATGTATTTACCCGCATCGAAGATGAGGTGCCGGATGCCGGCGAGGTAGTGATACCAGACGCCCAGCAGCGACAGGGTGAAGACGAGATCGCCGAACCACGAGGTCGCGATCGCGTTCACGAAGTTGAAGTAGTCGGGGCTGGTCGCAGCGGCGAGAAGCCACCAGACGAGCAGCAGCACGCCGACGATGATCCCGTTGCCGGTGATCCGCGTCATGATCGACGAGAAAGACGTCATCTGCGGGCGGTAAATTTGAAGGTGCGGGGAAAGCGGACGCTCAACCTGTTTCGCTTCAGCCATGATCGGTCCCTTTTCGCTGGGCTCGGCGCTCTCGTCGGCCTCTATCGGAGGCACGCGCTGGCGCGGAGCTGGCCGGAATTGGCTCTTTTAGTAGCGTAAATTTCTCCCAAGTCACGGGGGGCAAGCTTGAAAACCTGTCATTTACGCATAAAGAGCGGCGAAAAATTCGCTTTGTGATCACATAAATTCTGTGCGTGATCACATGTTAACGCTCGCGGGCGCCCTGCCCCCGCGAGTGAGTCTCTCAAGCCGGGATCAGATCGGCATCAACGCCCAGTAGTCGAGATCGAGCAGGACCTCGGGCAGGTATTTGCCGTCTTCTCCCTTATAGGCGAACTCGGGCGCGCCCTGCTTCACGGCGACCAGACGCAGACGGATCGCGCCCACGCCGGGCGCGCCGGTCTCGGCCTTGTCGAGCACTTCCGACCATGCCTTCACCGTATCGCCCGAGAAACAGGGATTGGCATGCGCCCCGCCATTGAGCGCCACGATCATCTGGGCGTTCGCCAGCCCGTTGAACGACAGCGCCCGCGCCATCGAGATCACGTGCCCGCCATAGATCAGGCGCTGGCCGTCCTCGCGGAAAGTCGCGTCGAAATGCACCTTGGCGGTGTTCTGCCACAGGCGCGTCGCGATCATGTGCTCGGCTTCCTCGATGGTCACGCCGTCCACATGGTCGATCTTTTCGCCGATCTCGTAATCGCCCCAGCGATGCGGCTCGCCCGCCAGATCGAAATCATAATCGTTGAAGCTCAGCCCCTCCGGGATCACCAGATCCGCAGGCGCCACGACAGATGCCAGATCGGGCAGTACGGTCTCGGGCGCGGGGGCATCCAGATCGCCTTTGCGCACCATCACCCAGCGGACATATTCCAGCACGGTCTCGCCCACCTGGTTCAGCCCGCGGGTGCGGACATAGACCACGCCCGACTTGCCGTTGGAGTTCTGCTTGACCCCGATCACCTCGGATTCCGAGCGCAGCGTGTCGCCCGGATAGACGGGCTTCAGCCAGCGCCCTTCTGCATAGCCAAGATTGGCGACCGCGTTCAGCGACACATCCGGGACCGTCTTGCCGAACACGACGTGGAACGCGATCAGATCGTCGAGGGGCGAGCCCTCCAATCCGCAAGCCGCCGCGAATTCATCCGAGGAATAGAGCGCATGGCGCGCCGGATAGAGCGCGTGATACATCGCGCGCTCCCCTTCCGCCACGGTGCGCGGGACGGCGTGACGGATCACGTCGCCCAGCTTGTAATCCTCGAAGAAACGGCCCGGATTGGTCTTGCCCATCATTGCTCTCCCAGCTTCATGTCGGGGTGATACTCACCCTCGATCTCTTTGGTCACGGCCTGGGCACAGCGCATCACGCCATTCGCCTGATCGTAGGCATATTGCGGATCGCCATACAGCACCCAGCCCTTGGACAGCGCGAGGCTGACCTTGTGACAGAAGGCCGAGGTGTCTTCCTCGGTCAGAAGGCGGTAGATCTGCATATCAGGCTCCGAACGGGTTGTGGCCGAACCAGATGTGGATCGAGGCGATCAGGCCGTAGAGGACCAGCGTGCCGACGATCCCGCCGATCTCCTTGCCCATCTTCACCTCGGGGGTGACCTTGGCGGGCTTCGACTTCTTGTTGATCAGGATGACTTCGACCACCGCCCAGGCGAGCAGGCCGCCGAACAGGATGATCCCCGGCAGGGTCGGATTGACCAGAAGGTGCGCAAAGGCCCAGGTCTTCACGCCGGTCAGCTGCGGGTGACGGATCTTGCCGCTGAGCCAGAGCTTCATGCCCGAAACGGCGAACAGGTAGACCGCGAAGAGCATCAGCAGGTTGTTGATCCCCTTGAGCGCCGCGTTCGGCGTCCAGAGGTAGAAGACCGGATCGGCAGCGCGCCAGCCGACGAACATCAGAACGAGGCTGATCAGGAGGAGCGCGGCGACCATCGGACGCTCGGCCCCTTTGAGCGCGCGCCGGAAGCCCGGAAAGATCCGTTTTGCCAGATGTGCGAGCGACCAGATCAGGACGCCGAGGATGAGTAGTGCCATTGCGATTGCCTCTTAGCTGCCAAGCGCGGCAATCGCCTCCGCCTTGGCGAGGACTTGCCGCGCCGTGACGATATGCAGATTTTCGACGATCTTTCCATCCACGACCGCGACACCCTGCCCCGCTTTCTCGGCTTCCTCGAAGGCAGCGATCTGGCGTTGGGCGAGATCGATCTCGGCTTCCGAGGGCGCGAAGGCGGCATTGCAGACCTCGAGTTGCGCCGGGTGGATCAGGGTCTTGCCGTCGAAGCCCATGTCGCGGCCCTGTTCGCATTCGGCCTTCAGACCTTCGTCATCCTTGAAGGCGTTATAGACGCCGTCGACGATAATTTTGCCATGCGCTTTCGCGGCCAGCAGGCACAGGCCCAGCCCCGGCAGCATCGGCAGACGGTCGGCGCGGAAACGGCTCCCGAGCTCCTTCGCGAGATCGTTTGTGCCCATCACCATGCCTTCGAGCCGCGGATAGGCCGCGATATCGCCCGCGTTGAGCATCCCCAGCGCGGTCTCCATCATCGCCCAGAGCGGTACGCCCTGAATCAGATCCGCCACCTCGACGAGATCGGCGGGGGTGGAGACTTTCGGGATCAGGATCGCATCGACCTTGGCGCCGTTGCGGATCGCGTCGGCGAAGGCCAACACATCCTCGCGCCCCCATTCGGTGTCGAGACCGTTGATCCGCACGATCTTCATGCGCGGACCGTAATCGACCTCGGTCAGCATCTTCGCGAGCAGCGCGCGCGCATTGGCCTTCTCGTCGATCGCCACGGCGTCTTCGAGATCGAAGATGATCGCGTCGCAGGCAAGCCCGGTGGCCTTCTCCAGCGCACGCTCTTTCGAGCCGGGAATGTAGAGCACGGAACGGGTCGGGCGGGCCATTTGATTCTCCATCTCGCAATTTTCTTTCGCCAAATCGCACGAATGAGACAGAATCGGCAAGCCCCGATTTGCCGCAACGCAGAAAAATCACAGCGTTCAGCGATACGAAGCCGCGACGTAAAGCTTTCTTGACAGCTGGGCCGTCACTCTTTGATGATGACCTCAGAGGGATCAAAATGCTGAACAAAACTTATGTGCTAACGCTCGGCCTGGCCGCAGCGATCGGCTTCGCACAGGCTTCTTACGGAGAGACGAGGGACCCGTCTGATCCGTCGCGCGCCTGCGGCAAGCGAGATGAGATCGTGGCCAATCTCGAAGCGAAATATCACGAGAGCCGCCGCATGGTGGCGCTCTCCGCGAATAACTCCGTGCTGGAGATTTTCGCAGCCGAGGCGGGCAATTGGACGATCATAGTCACACCGGCGGATGGCGTGAGTTGTCTGATCGCCTCGGGCGAGGCGTTCGAGGAGCTCGACGGGACGCTCAAGGAAAAGGACGCGGCGCTCTAGGCGCCGCCCTCACCCGGTGATCGCTTGCTGGATCAGCTTCAGCGAGATCAGCAGAAGCGCCCAGATCACGACCTTGAAGAAGATCTCCGTGGGCATGCGCTTCACAAGCCAGACACCAAGGAACACCGAGGCAGAGGCGGGGATCGCCAGGATCAACGCGGTGCCGAGGCTGTCCCAGTTCACCTCGCCCAGCGCGATGAACGGGCCGAGTTTCGCAAGGTTCACATAGGTAAAGAGAACCGTCGCCGTGCCCGCGAAGACCTGTTTCGGCAGGTTCAGCGGGATCGTGTAAGCCTGAAAGGGCGGCGCGCCGGAATGGCTGACGAAGCTGGTGAAGCCCGCGATGGTGCCCCAGAACAGACCCGGTGCGACTTTCGCCTCCTGCCGCGCGCCATGCCGATGCCGGAACAGCGCGTTCAACGCGAAAAGCGCGCCGATCACCCCGATCATCAGCGTCACCCAGCGTTCTGACACGACCTCGGCTGTGGCCCAACCAATGCCGATCCCGATCGTCGTGGCCGGGATCATGATCGCGAGCACCCGCTTGTCGAAATGCTTGCGATAGGCCCAAAGACCGAACATGTCCGCGACAATATAGACCGGCAGCAACAGCCCCGCCGCCGCGACCGGGTCCATCACGATCGTCAGGACCGGGACCGAGATCGAGGCCGCCATCGGGATACCGCCTTTTGACAGCCCCACCATCACCGCGGCGAGCAGCGCCAGCGCCCAACCGAGCAGGCTCAACTCCATTCGGATGCTCCCTTCCCTGCGGGTCACAGAATCGCTCCGCCCCGTCTTGCCCCCTTGCTGACACGGCGCGCGACGAAACGGAACCGCACGTCAGTGTGCGGCCCCAGTTTCGGCATACGAGTGCATACAAACAGTGTCGCCGCAGCGCAGCGCCCTTGCCCTTTGCGAGCCAAAGGGCTACTCCACCTGCGATCTATTTTCCAATCCATCCACCCGGAGGACCAAATGGCCAGACCCAAGATCGCCCTTATCGGCGCCGGCCAGATCGGCGGTACGCTCGCCCATCTCGCCGCCATCAAGGAACTCGGTGACGTCGTTCTGTTCGATATCGCCGAAGGTACGCCGCAGGGCAAAGCGCTCGACATCGCGGAATCGGGCCCGTCCGAGGGCTTCGACGGCTCCTTCAAGGGGACCAACGATTACGCCGGTATCGCGGGCGCGGATGTCTGCATCGTGACGGCTGGCGTTCCGCGCAAGCCGGGCATGAGCCGCGACGATCTGCTGGGCATCAACCTCAAGGTCATGAAATCGGTCGGCGAAGGCATCGCAGCGCACGCGCCGGACGCGTTCGTCATCTGCATCACCAACCCGCTCGATGCGATGGTCTGGGCGCTGCAGCAATTCTCCGGCCTGCCGGCAGAGAAAGTCGTCGGCATGGCGGGCGTTCTGGACTCGGCCCGCTTCCGTCACTTCCTGTCGCTGGAATTCGGCGTCTCGATGCGTGACGTGAACGCCTTCGTGCTCGGCGGCCACGGCGACACCATGGTGCCGCTCGCACGCTACTCGACCGTCGGTGGCATTCCGCTGCCCGACCTCGTGCAGATGGGCTGGACCACGCAGGAAAAGCTCGACGCGATCATCCAGCGCACCCGTGACGGCGGCGCAGAGATCGTGGGCCTGCTGAAGACCGGTTCGGCCTTCTATGCCCCGGCCACTTCGGCGATCGAGATGGCGGAAGCCTACCTGAAAGACCAGAAGCGCGTTCTGCCCTGCGCCGCCTACGTCAAAGGTGCGCTCGGCCTCGACGGTCTCTATGTCGGCGTGCCGACCGTGATCGGCGCCAAAGGCATCGAGAAGGTCATCGACATCAAGCTCAACAAGGACGAGCAGGCGATGTTCGACAAGTCGGTCGACGCAGTCAAAGGTCTCGTGGCCGCCTGCAAGGGCATCGACAGCACGCTCGCTTGATCGAAAGCCAGGACTGATCCAATCTTGGGGCGCGCCTTTACTGGCGCGCCCTTTGTTTTGGAGAGTGCCATGTGTTCCGCCCGTCTCGCCCCGTGCCTTGCCGTTCTTCTCGCCCTTTCACCGATCACCACGCATGCGCAAGACGGGCCGGTGACCGCCAAGATCGCGCGAAGCGAGGCACCTGCCGCCGATCCAATCTCGGCGCGGATCGGGGCAGAGGGGATCGCGCCGGTGCTCGCCGATCTGCAATCGCAGGACGCGCTTGACCCGAAGGACCGTTTCGCGCTCGGCGGGCTGGAATTCCTCGCGAGCCTCGAGGCGACGATGCGCTGGCAGCTGGAAGCGGGCGGCGCTCGTGTGCTGATGCCCTTCGTGGGCAACCTTCCCGGCAGGCGCGACGCGCCGCGCGAAACCTTCACCGCCGACGCGGTCCCGCGCGAAAGCGAGGCGCTGATCGCCGGCATGGATCGCGCCAAGACCGCGCTCGACGGGCTCGCAGATGGGCCGGAGTTCGGCCTTGCGATCGATCTGAACGATCTCTGGTTTGACCTGAACGGCAATGGCACGCGTGACGACGGCGAGGACGCCGTGACGCTCTTGCGCGGTGCCTTCATGCCCCGCGCACCGGAGGCCACCCCGGGCGCCTCGCGGATCGTGCGCTTCGACAATGCGGATGCGGCCTGGCTTTCGGCCTATACGCATCTGGTCTCGGGCGTGGGCGAGCTAATCTTGGCCTTCGACCCTGAACCTGCCATCGCCCGCGTGATGGCCACCTATGCGAAACTCGTGGACGCGCGCGACAGGGCGATGGGGACCGGGCAAGCCACGTCGATGGACGGTCTGATGATGTTCAGCTTCATCGACCCGGCGGCGGCGGTGCTCGACATGCTCCACCAGCAGCCCAATCCGACGCGCACCCGTGCCGCGCGGGATCATTGGCTGGCGATGATTGGGGATAACCGGCAGTTCTGGGATCTGGCTGAGGCCGAGACCGACAATCAGGCGGAATGGATTCCGAGCGACGCGCAGGATCAGGCGCTTGGCGTGGAATTTCCCGACGGTCTGGGCGAGACATGGCGGGGCGTGCTGAGCGATGGCGAGGCGCTGCTGACGAGCGAGAAGTCCTTCCCCTTCTGGCGTGTGCCGGTCGGGGTCGATCTGGGGGCGTGGCTGGAAAACCCCGCGCCGCTGCCCCTGACCGGGGTGGTTCAGGGCTGGGCCCTTGATCCTTACTTCACCGACACGCCGATGCTGACGCCCGAGAACTGGACGCGTTTTTCGCGGTTGGTTGGCGGACGGACCGGCATGATGATGTTCACGCTGAACTGACGAGCGGCTCCGGGTCGAAACCGAACTCCTCGCGCAGCCGCCCGATCAACTCGGCCTCATGGAGGAGCAGCGCGCGATCGAAGGCGGCGGGCGAAAGATCGACCTCGTCGCCGAAGAGCGCACGGGTCTCAGTCGCGATCTTCACTTCGGGGCGGGTCAGCAGCTCGTGGGTTTCCAGCTCATCGGCCTCGTAATCGCGCATCCCCTGCACCTCCCACCAGAGGCTCATCAGCTCGGCGGGATCGGCGGCGCGCTCGGCGGCCTCTGCGAATTGCGCCTTGCGGGACCCGACATAGGGAACGGGCTGGCCCTTCACCTTCGTCGTCGCGCGGCGCAGCATCTTGAGGATGAAGTGCAACGGCGTCAGCCCGTCGAAATGCATCAGCCGACCATTATAGCTCGGCCGATAAGGCAGATCGTTTTCCTTGCTGTCCCAGTCTTTCAGCGGGTAATGCACCCCGATCGCATAGCCGCGCCCGGCCCGCACGACAGGTTTTCCGGCGACATGGCCCGCGAGGCCTTTCTTCAGAAAGCGCGCGCGGAAGCCGTAGAACATCAGCCCGTCGTCCTGAAATCCGTCCCAGCGTCGCCTAAAGACACCGCTGAAAATATCCGGGCCCAGAGTGCGGTCGAGATAGCAGCGTTCGTCGACCTCCAAGCGCAGCCACGCTTTCTGCTCCCCCGTCTTCGCCAGCTCCCATTCGAGCGGGCGCGCGAGGCTCACGAACTCGTCCGCGTCGCAATGGATCATCCAATCCAGGTTGGTCTCGTTCAGCGCGCGGGTCGCATTGTATTTCTGGCGGCCCTGATGGCGCGCGGGGCGTTTCTTCCGCCAGCTGCGCGCCCAGTCGTCCTCGCCGGAATGGTGAATAAACGCCCCTTCGACCGGGGCGAGCAGCGCCTCGGCTTCGCGGTTCGGGCGGTCGAAAAAGACATGGACCTCGCTCGCGCCGATGCTCAGATGATGCGCGACATAGGCGGCTACCAGCGCCGCGGGCTCGTCCACCGTCGCCACCACGCCCCAGCGCGGCATATCTTGCCCTTGCGTCATCTAAATTCGATCCCTGCCAATGCCCTCAGCGCAGATAGGTTCAATTAACCGAGTCGTGCCAGTGCTCCCATGCCACAGCGCAGCATTTTCCAATTTGTGATCACACCATTCCGCGCTGTGATCACGTATGTCGCTTTTTCCGGGCGAGTGGGGCAGAATGTCGCGATTTCGGTTTGTCCGCCCCGCTTAACAGCCTAGAACCCCCTCAAATCGCACCAGCATGGGGTATCCAAGGATGAATATCCACGAATATCAGGCCAAACAGCTTCTCAAGAGCTATGGCGCACCGGTCTCGGACGGCCGTGTCGTCCTCAAGGCCGAAGAAGCGAAGACCGCAGCCAGCGAACTCGATGGTCCGCTCTGGGTCGTCAAGGCGCAGATCCACGCAGGTGGTCGCGGCAAGGGCCACTTCAAGGAAGCCGAAGCCGGCGAAAAGGGCGGTGTCCGCCTCGCCAAATCGGTCGAAGAGGCTGAAACGCTCGCCAAGCAGATGCTCGGCAAGACGCTCGTGACGCACCAGACCGGCCCGGCGGGCAAGCAGGTCAACCGCATCTACATCGAAGACGGCTCCGACATCGAGCGCGAACTGTATCTCGCGCTGCTCGTCGACCGCGTGACCTCGCGCGTCTCGATCGTCTCCTCGACCGAAGGCGGCATGGACATCGAGGAAGTCGCGGCGAACACGCCCGAGAAAATCCTCAGCTTCTCGATCGACCCGGCCACCGGCTACCAGCCGTTCCACGGTCGCCGCGTCGCCTTCTCGCTCGGCCTCGAAGGCCCGCAGGTGAAGCAGATGGTCGGCCTTCTCGGCAAGCTCTACCAAGCCTTCGTCGAGAAGGACATGGAGATGCTCGAGATCAACCCGCTGATCGTCATGACCGACGGCAACCTCAAGGTTCTCGACGCCAAGCTCGGCTTCGACGGCAACGCCGTCTACCGTCACTCGGACATCGCCGCCCTGCGCGACGAGACCGAAGAAGACAGCAAAGAGCTCGAAGCGTCGAAATACGACCTCAACTACATCGCGCTCGACGGTGAGATCGGCTGCATGGTGAACGGCGCTGGCCTCGCAATGGCCACGATGGACATCATCAAGCTCTACGGTGCGGAACCGGCAAACTTCCTCGACGTTGGCGGTGGCGCCACGAAAGAGAAAGTGACCGAAGCGTTCAAGATCATCACCTCGGACAAGAACGTCAAAGGGATCCTCGTGAACATCTTCGGCGGCATTATGCGCTGCGACATCATCGCCGAAGGCGTGATCGCTGCGGTGAAGGAAGTCGGCCTCGAAGTGCCGCTGGTTGTCCGCCTCGAGGGCACCAACGTCGAAAAAGGCAAGGAAATCATCGCGAATTCCGGCCTGAACGTCATCGCCGCCGACAACCTGTCGGATGGCGCAGAAAAAATCGTCAAAGCGGTGAAAGGCTAAGAATCATGGCAGTTCTCGTCAACGAAAACACCAAGGTCATCTGCCAGGGCTTCACCGGCTCGCAGGGCACCTTCCACTCCGAGCAGGCAATCGCGTACGGCACCAAGATGGTCGGCGGCGTGACGCCCGGCAAAGGCGGCCAAGAGCATCTCGGCCTGCCGGTCTTCAACTCGGTCCACGAGGCGAAAGCCAAGACCGAAGCGAACGCCTCGGTGATCTACGTTCCGCCGCCCTTCGCGGCTGACTCGATCCTCGAAGCGATCGACGCGGAAATGGAGCTGATCGTCTGCATCACCGAAGGGATCCCGGTCCTCGACATGATGAAGGTCAAGCGCGCGCTGATCGACAGCAAATCGCGCCTGATCGGCCCGAACTGCCCCGGTGTCATCACGCCCGACGCCTGCAAGATCGGCATCATGCCCGGCCACATCCACAAGCGTGGCTCGGTCGGCGTCGTGTCGCGTTCGGGCACGCTGACCTATGAGGCGGTCAAGCAGACCACCGATATGGGTCTGGGCCAGTCCTCGGCCGTCGGCATCGGCGGTGACCCGATCAAGGGCACCGAGCATATCGACGTGCTCGACATGTTCCTCGACGATCCGGAAACGGAATCGATCATCATGATCGGTGAGATCGGTGGTTCGGCGGAAGAAGAAGCCGCGGAATTCCTCGCCGAGCAGAAGAAGAAAGGTCGCTGGAAGCCGACCGCTGGCTTCATCGCTGGCCGCACGGCCCCTCCCGGCCGCCGCATGGGCCACGCCGGCGCGATCGTCGCGGGCGGCAAGGGCGACGCGGAATCGAAGATCGAAGCCATGAAATCGGCCGGTATCGTCGTCGCAGACAGCCCCGCTACGCTGGGCGAAGCCGTGATGAAAGCGATCAAGGGCGAATAAGCCCTATTGAGACAGGCGGGGTCGCGGCGCACGCGGCCCTGCATCCTGACCAAGGAAAGGACCGGACCCATGTCGCTGCGGATCGCACGGCGCGCCTCCCTCCCCGTTTCGGGGACGGTCGCATGCGCCCTGCTTGAAAGCAGCGACGGGGGCCGGTCTTTTTCTGCGGCTGAGCGCGTCGCCAAACGCACCGGAAAGCCCGCCCCTGGCGGCCTCGCTCCGGTCGCGGTCGTCCGCTCACCGGTCGCAGTTCAGACTGTGCGCATCCCTGCCCTGCATGGAAGTCCTGACATCAGCACCTACATCACTGACCCAGAAGGCAATATGCCCGGGACTGCAGGTGCCGGTTTCGGAGTATCCGTGATGGCCCCGCGCGCGAAGGAAAGGACCCTACATCATGTCCCGTTCCACTCTTGTATCCGTCGCGAGGGCGTTCGCGCGCCGCGTGACCCCGCCACCACACGCGCCCAGCGTTTAACCAACCGTTCAATGGGCCGCTGATAGACGTTCGAGTTCCACAGATCCCTGTTTCACCGACCGAAGGTGAGGAAAATGACCGACCAATCCCCCAACGACCAGTTCAATGCCTCGCAGTTCCTGCAAGGCGCGAATGCCGAATATGTCGAGCAGCTCTACGCCAAGTTCGCCGAAGATCCGTCTTCGGTCGATACCGCCTGGGCTGCCTTCTTCGCCTCGCTCGGTGATCCCGATCAGGACGTGAAGAAATCCGCCGAAGGCGCAAGCTGGGAGCGTCGTGACTGGCCGCCGGTGGTTGCCGACGACCTGACCGCCGCGCTGACCGGCGAATGGCCCGCCGCCCCTGCCGAGGGCAAGGCTGCTGGCGACAAGATCAAGAAGAAGGCCGCCGAGGCTGGCGTGCCGGTCGACGAAGCCGCGGTCAAACGCGCCGTGCTGGACTCGATCCGCGCGCTGATGATCATCCGCGCCTACCGTATCCGTGGCCACCTTGCCGCCGATCTCGACCCGCTGAACATGCGCGAAACCGGTCAACATCCGGAGCTCGATCCGAAGAGCTACGGCTTCACCGATGCCGACATGGATCGCCCGATCTTCATCGACAAGGTGCTCGGCCTCGAGATCGCCTCGATGCGCCAGATCATGGATATCGTGAAGCGCACCTATTGCGGCACCTTCGCGCTGCAATACATGCACATCTCCGACCCCGAGCAATCGGCCTGGCTGAAAGAGCGCATCGAAGGCTACGGCAAGGAGATCACCTTCACCAAGACCGGCCGCCGCGCGATCCTCAACAAGCTCGTCGAGGCGGAAGGGTTCGAGAAGTTCCTGCACGTCAAATACATGGGCACCAAGCGGTTCGGCCTCGACGGCGGCGAAGCGCTGATCCCCGCGATGGAGCAGATCATCAAGCGGGGCGGTCAGCTCGGCCTGCAAGAGGTCGTGGTCGGCATGCCCCACCGCGGTCGCCTCTCGGTCCTCGCCAACGTGCTGCAAAAGCCCTACCGCGCGATCTTCCACGAATTCCAGGGCGGCTCGTTCAAGCCCGAGGACGTGGACGGCTCCGGCGACGTGAAATACCACCTCGGCGCGTCCGCCGACCGTGAGTTCGACGGCAACAAGGTCCACCTGTCGCTGACCGCGAACCCCTCGCACCTCGAAGCGGTGAACCCGGTCGCGCTCGGCAAGGTCCGCGCCAAGCAGGACCAGCTGGCCGACCGTTCGGACCGCTCCAAGGTCGTCTCGGTGCTGCTGCACGGTGACGCGGCCTTCGCCGGTCAGGGCGTCGTGGCCGAGTGCTTCCAGCTCTCGGGCATTCGCGGGCACCGCACCGGCGGCACGATCCACCTCGTCGTGAACAACCAGATCGGCTTCACGACCGCGCCGCACTTCTCGCGCACCTCGCCCTACCCGACCGATCTCGCGCTGATGGTGGAAGCTCCGATCTTCCACGTGAACGGCGACGATCCGGAGGCCGTCGTGCACGCAGCCCGCGTCGCGACCGAGTTCCGCCAGAAGTTCCACAAGGACGTGGTCATCGACATCTTCTGCTACCGCCGCTTCGGTCACAACGAAGGCGACGAGCCGATGTTCACCAACCCGGTGATGTACAAGTCGATCAAGACCCACAAAACCACGCTGCAGCTCTACACCGAGCGTCTCGTGGCGGACGGCCTGATCCCCGAGGGCGAGATCGAGGATATGAAAGCCTCGTTCCAGTCGCATCTCAACGAGGAGTTCGAAGCCGGCAAGGTCTTCAAGCCGAACAAGGCCGACTGGCTCGACGGTCGCTGGTCCGGCATGGAACAGGAAAAGAGCGAATACGAGCGCGGCACCACCGCGATCGCGCCCGAGACCTTCGAAGAGGTCGGCAAGGCGCTCGTGACCGCGCCCGAGAAATTCGCGCTGCACAAGACGGTCGGGCGTCTGCTCGACAACAAGAAGCAGATGCTCGAGACCGGCAAGGGCTTCGACTGGGCGACCGCCGAGGCACTGGCCTTCGGCTCGCTTCTGACCGAGGGCTACCCGGTCCGTCTGTCGGGTCAGGATGCCACCCGCGGCACCTTCTCGCAGCGCCACTCGGCGCTGGTCAATCAGGACAACGAAGACCGCTACTATCCGCTGAACAACATCCGTGAGGGTCAGGCCCGCTACGAGGTGATCGACTCGATGCTCAGTGAATACGCGGTGCTCGGGTTCGAATACGGCTACTCGCTGGCGGAACCGAAGGCTCTGACGCTCTGGGAAGCGCAGTTCGGCGATTTCGCCAACGGCGCGCAGATCATGTTCGACCAGTTCATCAACTCGGGCGAGCGGAAATGGCTGCGCATGTCGGGCCTCGTCTGCCTGCTGCCGCACGGCTTCGAAGGTCAGGGCCCCGAGCACAGCTCGGCCCGTCTGGAGCGCTTCCTGCAGCTGTCGGCGGAAGATAACTGGATCGTCGCGAACTGCACGACGCCGGCGAACTACTTCCACATCCTGCGCCGCCAGATCCACCGTGACTTCCGCAAGCCGCTGATCCTGATGACGCCGAAATCGCTTCTGCGTCACCCCAAGGCAGTCTCGACCACGGAAGACTTCACCACCGGGTCCAGCTTCCACCGCGTGCTTTGGGACGACGCGCAGCGCGGCAACTCGGAAATGGAGCTGAAGTCCGACGACAAGATCAAGCGCGTCGTGATGTGCTCGGGCAAGGTCTATTACGACCTGCTGGCACAGCGCGACGAACGCGGGCTGGACGATGTCTACCTGCTGCGTCTGGAACAGTTCTACCCGTTCCCCGCGCAGGCGGTCACCAAAGAGCTGACCCGCTTCAAGAATGCCGAGATCGTCTGGTGCCAAGAGGAGCCGAAGAACCAAGGCGCTTGGTTCTTCGTCGAGCCCTATATCGAATGGGTCCTCGCCAAGATCGACGCGAAACATGCCCGTGCGCGCTATGCAGGCCGTGCAGCTTCCGCCTCGCCCGCCACGGGTCTGGCAAGCCGCCACAAGGCCGAGCAAGACGCGCTCGTCAACGATGCACTGGAGGGTTGAATAGATGTCCACTGAAGTCCGCGTTCCCACGCTCGGAGAGAGCGTCACGGAAGCTACCGTCGCCACCTGGTTCAAGAAGCCCGGCGACACGGTGGCCGCCGATGAGATGCTCTGCGAGCTCGAAACCGACAAGGTGACCGTCGAAGTGCCGAGCCCCGCGGCCGGCACGCTCGGCGAGATCGTGGCCGCCGAAGGCGAGACCGTCGGCGTCGATGCGCTTCTCGCGACGATCGAAGAGGCCGGCGCCAGCCCCGCGCCGAAGAAGAAAGAAGACAAACCGGCGGAAAAACCCGCCCAACAGCCCCAATCGAATGAGGGAAAAATGACCGACGTGATGGTGCCCAGCCTTGGTGAATCGGTCACCGAGGCAACTGTGTCGACGTGGTTCAAGAAGGTTGGCGACACGGTCGCGGCCGACGAGATGCTCTGCGAGCTGGAAACCGACAAGGTCTCCGTCGAAGTGCCGTCTCCTGCGGCTGGCGTTCTCAAAGAGATCGTCGCCGAAGAAGGCACGACCGTCGATGCCTCGGCCAAGCTTGCCGTGATCGCCGAAGGCGAAAGCGGTGGCGCTTCCGCCAGCGCCCCAGCCAAGGAAGAGGCCAAATCCGAAGCCCCCGCTGCCAGCGGCAAGGGTGGCAAGGATGTCGAGGATGCGCCCTCGGCCAAGAAGCTGATGGCCGAGAAGGGCATCGACCCGGCCTCCGTTCAGGGGTCTGGCAAAGACGGCCGGATCATGAAGGAAGACGTGGCCAAGGCCGAAAACGCGCCGAAGCAGGCGTCGGTCAACGTCGCCTCGACGCCCTCGCAGGCGCCGCGTGGCCCGGTCAATGCCGATGACGCGTCGCGCGAAGAGCGCGTGAAGATGACCCGCCTGCGTGCGACCATCGCCAAGCGCCTCAAGGACTCGCAGAACACCGCCGCGATGCTGACCACCTATAACGAGGTGGACATGTCGGGCGTCATGAACCTGCGCAACGAGTACAAGGACCTGTTCAACAAGAAGCATGGCGTGAAGCTCGGCTTCATGTCCTTCTTCGTGAAGGCCTGCTGCCATGCGCTCAAGGAGGTCCCGGAAGTCAACGCCGAGATCGACGGCAACGAGGTCGTCTACAAGAACTACGTCCACATGGGCGTGGCCGTGGGCACCCCGAACGGGCTCGTCGTGCCGGTCGTGCGCGATGCCGACCAGATGAGCTTCGCTTCGATCGAGAAGACGATCGCCGAGATGGGCACCCGCGCCCGTGACGGCAAACTCTCGATGGCCGAGATGCAAGGCGGTTCGTTCACCATCTCGAACGGCGGCGTCTACGGCTCGCTGATGTCCTC
>MDSW01223375.1_pt1 | contig 47838 bp, 48 predicted proteins | sample 811171 | NCBI WGS metagenome assembly MDSW01 (sample SAMN05326641, study PRJNA326480) | marine metagenome | isolation source: seawater | place: Atlantic Ocean: North West | collected 2012
CGCCACTCTTCAGGTTTGCGCCCAAGTTGAATAAGTCGCTCAGTGACTTGAAGCGGGGGTTCCGGTGGCTTGCCTTCTCGGACTTCTTGAAGGTGGTCTCCGTCTTCTGCCCACACATGACATGTGTTGATATTTCCAGCGAGCATGTTTTCACGGTTTTTATCGACTGCTCCGGGTGCAATACCATCATCTCGTCTTTTACGTACCGCCATAGACCAAGTTGCCTGCACGACGGCGGGAGCCATTGCCTGCAATAGCGCAGTTATATGTGTGCAACCTCTTGGTCCGCCAAATAGTTCACGTACTTTGTGGGTAAATCCTCGGGCGATGTTTAGCCCAATAAGGTTTTTGTAGTGGTCTAGGATGCGGGGACATGAGGTATGAGGGTGGGTTTCAAATCCAGCTTTTGCATCAATAATTTCCAATTCTGGTACTTTTACTTTCATTTCGATCTGCATTTGATGTATTTCGAGTTCGTCGGGATCATCAATGACATAGAGTCCTGGTGGTTTTGTATCGGTAATAGCTCCTCGCACCAACATTTCTGATTCATTCAATCTGTAGACGCGGGTTTCGTATCTGCGGGTATGAATGATGTCTAGATCGTCGTCTGGTGGGAGTAATGAGGGGGCTGTGCTGTCATTTGTCATGGTTTTAGTATGTCTGGCATTGCTGTGTTCGCAACGCATTTCGTGAATTGATGTGCAACTCGGTGGTTTCTGAGACAACATTAAAGTCATGGTTACTGATTTATTTCACCTACAAGACCATGTTGCTGTGGTAACTGGAGCGAGTAAAGGGATTGGTAAAGGTATCGCTATTGGTTTCGCGCAAGCGGGTGCGAAGGTTGTTATTGGGTCGCGAAGTGAAGAGGATCTTTCAGTAGTTGTTGATGAAATTAAAGCTTTGGGTGGTGAAGCGGTGTATGTAGCGGGAAGCCTTTCAGAGCGAAAAGGTATGCAGCAACTTGTCGATACCGCTGTCAGCGAATTCGGTGGAATATCAACGGTTGTGAATAATGTTGGCGGGTCTATGCCTTCAGCTTTTATGGATACCACTGAACGTGCGTTTAGTGATGCGCTGGAGTGGAATGTGAAAACAGCGTTTGATTTGATTCAGATCAGCGCTCCTCTACTAGCTGAATCTGGCAACGGTAGTGTCATTAATATTGCATCGGCTGCGGGCCGGTTTCCTAGCAGGGGCTTTGCTGCGTATGGCACTGCGAAAGCAGCGATGATTCAACTCACAATTCATGCGTCACTTGATCTTGCTCCTAGAGTGCGTGTTAATGCAATCGCTCCAGGTGCGATAAAGACATCGGCTCTTGACATTGTGCTTACGAATGATGAGATACATGATGCCATGGTTTCGGGGACACCTATGCGGCGTTTGGGTGAAGTTGAAGATATTGCCGCTGCGGCAATTTATCTTGCTTCTCCTGCTGCTTCATATGTAACAGGTCAGATTCTTGGTGTTGACGGCGGTATTCGATCATCAAATTTTGATATGGGGATTCAAGATATTTAATTACTCGTTAACCATTGTATGACGTCCTAAACGCATTGTTTCTGCCGGATCAATCACTCGGGGCCCATCTCTTCTAACCGTTAGATGCACTGTCTCATTATTTTGAACCCGTAATTTTCGTTCTCCGTCAAAAGCAAGGAGAACTTCTCCAGTTAAAGAAACCTCTTGTCCAAAAGGTAATATTTGTATCTCTTCAACTCCTATAACGTCATAATGACCTGGGGCAGTTGGGGCTTTTATTTTTATGGTGTCTTGCCCGCTACCAATCGGAGCAAAACGAATAAGTAAGGCGTTATCGTCGGTTGGAGTTAGCGGGTTTAGTAACCCGCCGACTGATGAAAAACCAATAGCAGCTGGGTCTGCTTGTGTCAGAATAGCCATGTTCATAGTCTGAGGATCAAAAAGTTCCAATGACCCGACGTATGGGTCATTCACTGCAACAGCATCAACTAATGCAAGGTCAGAAACATTCTGGCGGCCGGAAATATGAATTAGCTTTGCAGTAACGGAAACATCAGGTAATTGCACAGATTGGGTTGCAATAAGTCCTAGTGCTGTTCCCGCAACAGTTGGCTCTATAAAAGATGGAAAAGCATTATTAGTTCCAGTTGACACTGGAATCACGGGAATATCTTGCCACCCTTTCACGACAGCTCTATTCGTACCATCCCCGCCAAGAACAGCAACACATGGAACTTCAAGTTGCTTAAGCTTTTTTGCAGCAATGGTAGAATCCTCTTCTGTAAACGTCATTGATTTATTTACATAATGGACTTTAATGTTACGGATTGTTTCTGTTGCTCTTCTAACAATCTGCATTGGTTCGTAGTTAACGTAAAATGTTTTTACACCAACGGCAATAGCTCCAAGAATTATTCGGCGGACAACACTGACCTTGTCCTCTACGGTTGAACGACCAGCAGCAGCTACTGCTCGTCGGACATCCCCCCCCGATCTAGGGTTAACAATAAGCCCAATACAGTTCTCCACCTTCTGTAATTTAGGCTAAATATCTATTTGTGAAAATTTTTTCTCTTGTATATTTCTACTAGAATGAAATCAAGTTATGCGGTAAGATACACATATGCCTTATCAATCTAATGATTATCATCCGGCCTTTGAAGAATATTGCGAGACAATCTTTGAATTGGAAGAAGATGGAGTTGATGTTATTCAAGCAAGAATTGTTGAACGACTTCAGGTTTCTCGTCCGGCGGTATCTGAGATGGTAAAAAAGCTATCTGATGCAAAGCTTATTAAATTAGACGGTTCGTCTATCACCTTGTCAAAAAAGGGTCTTACATTGGCAAATCAAGTGGTTCGTCGACACCGGTTAGCTGAGCGATTTCTTACAGATATTCTTGGTTTAAATTGGGCTGAAGCCCACCATGAAGCTGGTAAGTGGGAGCACGTTGTTTCGCCACGTGTGGAGGCTGCTTTTCTCCGGTTGCTCGAAGATCCAACAACCTGTCCTCACGGAAACCCTATTCCGGGCTCAGATTATGAGGTACCCGAAGGAACTTCAGCGCTTGCCTCCATTTCAGTAGGAAACAAATTTATTATTGAAAGAATTCCTGAGGAATTAGAATTTCAACCTGGATTGTTAGAATTCTTAGAGGATTCCAATCTTATTCCAGGTGAAAATGGAACTGTTACCGCTGTTTCCCCCGATGGGACAACAACTGTTGACGTTAAAGGTAAAAAAGTAGGAGTAGGTGCGTTTGCTTCACAACGAATTCTAGTTTGCACCTAGCACTATACTTTTCACTATTAAATACTAATTTTTTATCTATAAATCAGTTGAGATACTATTTTGGTTTTTTTGATAAGTTGAAAAACCGCACCGTGATTTTGTTTCTAATGTAGATGAAATTTCTTTAACAAGACACCCGCTGTAACCGATAAGAACGAGTTCATCAAGAACATCTTCTGTAATATCACTATTCACAGAAATGCGAACAGTTGTTACTCCTAGAACTGGGTCTGGAGTTATAAGCGCATCTACCGGATCAGGGCAGATTCCTTCTATATCAGAGTTATTTAAGATTTCATAAACTATTTCTGGCCGGAGTGTAGTGCTAAACCAACGTTCATTTGCATCGTTTTTTGTACTTCGGTAGATCCCTCCACCAGAGTCTTCAATTGCACCTTGTAACCGGAAATCTTTAATCCATTTTGTAAAATTTGGACGACTTGGGCATGCGCTCGACGCTATAAGTCTTCGCATTTCACATATCGTAAATTCCGCACTTGGGTGAGTGCTAGCCGTATATTCTTCGCCATCACCACAACTAAATACTATTTCGCTCCCTTTTATTAAGTGGGCGAGTGATGTTGTTAAGCGAAGTCTTTCGAATTTATCCCCCATTTGAAATCATTCCTTAGAAGATAGAAGCTGTGCGGCCGCACAGCCAGCCGCACAGCTTCTAGATCTTTTGCTTTTGCTTATATGAAATTGTGGACTTTGGTCTGCATCTGGGGAAGTTGTTAAGCGATGTATTCCTCTATCCACATTTTTATATTAGGCACGCCTAACATCTTTTGCAAGTCGTACTTACTAATTTATGAAATTAATCTTCAACGACATGATTTCGAAATGAACGGATTGATTTTTCCCATTTATGTTGATTGAACTCGCCTTTAGAGTCAAATGCTGCTGCTGCATCCCAACCCATAGCCAGAGTGTGGTGAAGATTGTCAGGAACTAACAATCCTTGCCTTCCAAATGGGATTAGCCTTCCGAGTGATTCTGACCATTCCAGCAATAACTCTCTTTCAACCATAGTTCTCTTTTCAAACACTGGATACACCGATGGAAGCCTTCTCGCCACTGTCGCTGCGTGCTTTACATTAGGTAACCCAAGTTTCTCTAGATCAGCGACAACCATTGCTGAAAGTTCATTGTCCGAGCTATTCCAAACTGTATCGCCAACCCAACATGGGATCTCTGCACAAAGAACTGTTACCCCTTCTGGATCATTCCCATCTCTATAATTCTTCGGTTCTGAAAGACGAGCAATTTTTGTATCTAACCCAGGAAGATAATGGGCATCATATTCAGTAAATTGATTTTGTTCCAAAATTAAGTAGGAGAGAACCATTCCGCGAACCCTTAGAGTTGCTGCAGCATCCATAATTTCTGTTGAGGGGCTTGGACTAATGATTTTAGTAAGAACCGTAAGAGGCGCTGTTGATAATACATAGTCTGCTTCGTATTGATCATCTTTAACTGAGAGTTGGCAAGATGACTCTTTTACTCGAATTGAATCTACTGGAGAGTTTAAATAAATCTGCCCTCCTGCATCTTGCACAGCACGTGCTATCGCTTCGACAATCTGCCCATAGCCGTGTTTAGGATATAAAAAAGTCCTTCCACCAGGAGTAGAAGATTTAATAAGTCTTCTTAATATTGCTAACGGTGACTTTGCTGACACCCTTCTACGCGCTTGTTCACCATCTATCTCATTCCCTGGGATTCCCCACAGTTTCTGAGCATAAGGACTATAGAACTGGTCTGAAACTGTTTTACCTAGCCGGTTGCTTACCTCATCATTAAAGGTTACTGAAGGTTTTTTAGTAAATGGTCGCCGTAAAATATCATACGCAGATTGCAGAGAAAACCGTATTGGGAGATGCCTAGCCATATCAGTTGTTCTCAACGGAAAAGCAACCCAACGGTCGTACAGACGTATTCTGCCATTTCTTTCTCTAGTTTGTAACTCATCGCCCAATAAATCAGAAATTCTCTTAAGTAAGTGTGGAGGCGTTGAAGGATGCAAGCGATGTGAGCCATAATCAACACGTTGCCCTTGAATTTCGAAGCTTCCAGACATTCCACCAACTGCGTCAGCACTCTCAAATACAACTACATTGTGTCCAGATTCCGCCGCTCGCCATGCAGCCATCAGCCCAGCTGGGCCTGCCCCGATAATTGCTATATCAGCCATCATGAACCTGTGTTGCAGTCATTAAGTTGGTTTCTCCCTCATACTTTATGTAAAGTATGCCTAATTAGTAGAGTAAACTATACATTCTATTAAAACGTTTTGAAATTTGGAAATATGACACGAGCAATTATCACTGGCGCTGCTGGATTTATAGGTTCTCACCTATCTGAAAGGCTTCTTTCAGAAGGCTACACAATAGTAGGTATTGATAATTTTGACCCATGGTATGACCCAGATATAAAGAGACAAAATCTAAAGAAATCTCTTAACCATAAAAATTTTTCATTGATTGAAGCAGATATTAGGTCCTTTGATTTTCTTTCGCTTTTTAAAAAAAATGACACTGTTTTTCACCTCGCTGCCCGACCCGGTGTTCAAGACTCTTGGGGTCAAGGATTTTTAAATAGCGTTGAAAATAATATTTATGGGACACAAAGAATTTTTGAAGCAGCTTTACATGCTGTGGTTAGAAGAGTCACTTTTGCATCAAGCTCTTCAATATATGGTTCTTCGGCCACAGGCCCAGAAAGAAAAGTCAATCCAATAAGTCCCTATGGTGTTTCTAAAGCAGCATGTGAACAATTAGCTGAGGTATACCGAGAACGTGGCTTAGATCTTGTGCCTTTACGCTATTTCACAGTGTATGGCCCAAGGCAAAGACCAGATATGGCTATGAACCGGTTATTCCGTGCAGCTTTACCCGGTTCTTTTCGGTTCCCTTTACGCGGTAATGGCAACCAACGTCGTGAATTTACCTTTGTAAAAGACATTGTTGATGCCACCGTTAGAGCTGGATACACGTTAGAAAGTCCGTCACTGGAAGCATTTGATATTGGCGGCGGGGTCTCCGCTTCTCTCGCTGAAGTTATGGCCCTAGTTGAACAAATAACTGAGGCATCTATTCGAGTAGACCAGTACCCAGTTGCAGATGGAGACCCTCTAATTACAGTCGCTTCAACTGAGCAAGCTTCCAAATTACTTGGCTGGAAAGCAAATACATCCCTACAGGATGGGCTGCAACAACACTACGAATCATTCAGTGAGTTATTAACTACAATTTGATAATTAAATGCCAAAAGTAATTTAATGATTATCAAAAACTTTCTTTGAGGTTTTAATTTTCTTTCTAGTTCCTTCAATAACGATTATCTGTGATGTTTCTCTGTAGGTAAGTGCAGGATTCTTTAACGGGTTTGATTGTTTTCTAAATACGGTTAGGGCTATAGCTACTACCAATGCCACTAGCCAGATCGCGTTAAGGAGAGTTGCTCGCTGATCAAAATCTCTGAAATCCGGCGAAATAGTGGAAAGTGCTCTGTAAATGGGATAGCTAGTTTCATAGAAGTCAACAACAAGTGTTCTGCGGTCAGTGGTGGCTTCAAACGCTAACCATAACCACGCTCCCGTTCCAGCGAGTCCCCCGAGAAAAATAAACCATTTCCAGATTTTGTTTTTTTCGGCAAGGATCGCCATGGCAATAATTGCAGCTGGAAGAATAACAACTAGTTGCCTTCCTGGCCACCACCATCCATGCATAGTCAACGCAACCCATGTAGCTACCCCCCAACCAGTGCATGTGCATAAAATCAGATCTATAGAGAACTTAACTCTGTCTCGTATAAGTAATGCAAAGGCAGGAACAAGAGCAAAGAACGCTGGAGCCCAAGGAATAAGCCCGAATTGTGTATCAAACAGTAATCCTGCTAGCCGTCGTGTTCGGGCAAAGAGATTTGGGCTTCTTCCAAAAACTTCGAATTCGCCATTGACGAAGTGGTCACCACTGGCATAAACCGTCCACCCTCCGTACACTCTTTTGTGAATTATTAGATAAATAATTGCTGATAGAAGCATCACACCAGAGAAAAAAGCTAATTTCTTTTTTTCGGTTTTCCAATTTCGGGAGAAGAAAATAAAAGCTAAAACGACTGTGACAGGAACGTATTTAACAGATAACCAGGGCAGAGCAGTTAATGAAAGGATTAATCCAAAAACTTTACTTTTCGACATTGATCCAGTGATTATTCCTATGCACGTCACTGCAGCAAGAGCAGCTGGCATTTCAGGGTAAATTTGTGTTGCATACGATGTCATTGGTGGGGCAGCAAAGAAAATACCAACAACCACAGCTGCAAGGTTTTCAGAAACCTGAAATCGGCGAACTGCAACCCATAGAGTTGCCATAGCAGTAAGAGCTGCTATGGCTGCAAGAGTCATCTTGGCAGCTAACCATCCTCCTAACCCCATCGGGGCTGCTAATAACAAAGGAAGTAAAGGATCATGGGGGCTGATTCTTTGCCCTTGATCATTTAAGTCAATTGTCTGCTGGTTCAAACGCAATTCATGAAATGGGAGATAACGCTGTTGATCAAGTTCATCACTTATATCAAGGTCGAAATCCTCAGCAATACTAAGTGCAGTAAGCAAATATTGAGGTTCGTCAACACTTATTTTTGCACCATAGGTAGCTCGAGCATTAATTGCACTCATTGCAATAAGGAATGTGGTTGCGAAGACAAGTACTAGCTTGAATGCAAATGATTTCATTACAAGTGCTCTGCTCTTCTAATAACAAGGAACCATGTCAGTATAAAAGAAATGATTACTAGAACTAGTGCCATAATTCCTGCTTCAGCAACAAATGCGTCTTCGAATGAACTAAATATTCGAGTTGCTAATGTTGAGAATCCTAACGGAGAAATAAGAAGAGTGATGGGAAGCTCTTTCATTGTTGACAAGATAACTAGGCCCGCCGCAGCTCCCAAGCCTGGCGCCATTAAAGGAAGTTCTATTCTTAAAAGTCTCGAAGTTCTTTGTGCTCCTAATGTTCTTCCAGCGTCTCTTAAACGTTGTGGAACTGCTGCAACTGCGACAAGGACAATTCCCATAGCTAGAGATCCGAAACGCACAATATATGAAAAGACAAGTAGTGCTTTTGTATTATTCAAAATTTCATATGCCCAGTCTGTTCGTAATGTCCAAAATCTCATTGATAAAGCCACTAAGAGTCCAGGGAGTGCAAAAGTAGCAATAACGACAGCATGTGAAAATGTACCAAGACGAGATTTATATCGAACTACGATAAACGCTATAGGTAAAACAACTATGACAGCTGCAATGCCAGCAATGACACTGATTGAAAGCGTATTCCAAGCTGATTCCCAAACCTGATCGCGATCAATTGTGAGGGGTCGTCCTCCCACTGTTGAGCGAAAAATACCATCGGAAGCCCAATCTACAATGGCAAGCAATGGCGCCCCAATTGAGAGAATACTGATAATTATTGCGAAGATGAAAGCTGGTGTTTTCCATTTCCCAAGCGTGTATTCAAGTGGTTCACCTATAAGCGATTCATCCATTTTGAAAGTCACACGTGAAAAAAGGCGCTCTGATAAAACTATCACTCCTGCAAGCAGAAGAAGAATAAGGCTTAAAGCTAATGCAACGGACTGATTTGCAAGCTGCGACATAAAAATAGCTCGTGTTAAAGTATCGTATCGCATCAACTGGACAGCTCCGAAATCACTTATTGTGTATAAAAAAACGATGAGTGTTCCTGCTGCTATTACAGGTCCAGCTTGTGGTAGAACAACTTTTGAGAATGTACTAATGGGTGATTTCCCTAAAACTCTTGCGCTTTCTTCTAATGATCGAGGTAGTTGCCGAAAGCGCGCTGCCACAGGAAGATAAACATAGGGATAGCAGAATAAAGTCAGGACTAGCCAAGCACCAAAAAAACCCCTGATTTCAATCGCCTGATCTATTCCTATTGAAGAAAAGAATCTGTTTGTTAGACCGCCAGGGTTCATTGTTCTTATAAAGGCTGCTGCCCCAAGAAATGTTGGAAAGACTAATGGTATTGGAAGAATAACTCTCCACACTTTTCGACCGTATAGGTCTGTACGGCTTGTTAACCATGCAAGTAACGTTCCTACAACTGCAGTCGTTAAAGCTACAGCAAAAGCTAATGAAACGGACCGCCAAAGAGGCGTAAGGATTCTTTGAGTTCCTATAAGACTTAGAGGATCTGAGTCCTCTGTAAAGTTTCGCCAAACAAGATAAATACCCGGAAAGCTAAAAAGAAAAGCCAGCAGGAAAACAGCTGTTCTGAGTCCTGCTGGTGCTTTTCTTTTAATTGTTACTTCGGTCACCTATTAAGGATGCCACTTGCCTCAATGATTCGCGACGCTTCTTCAAAACCTCCGCCAAGTTTATCGAAATCAACTGAACCTATTTCTAACGCTGTTAACTCAGGTAAAGCAGCATTTGGAAGAATCCCAGCAGCTAAAGGATACTCAAATGTACGATCCGTAAAGTATTGCTGTACTGGGGCAGTTAGAAGGTAACCAAGGAGATCTTCTGCAGCTTCAACATTTTCTGAAGAGCCAAGTATCGTGGCAGCAGTAATTACAAGAAGAGACCCAATATCATCATCACTGAAGTCATAATTTAAAGCTTTATGGCTATCTGGGTTAGCAGCGACTTCTTGATAGTTGTAATAGTGATTAACTAATCCCATTGAAATTTCGCCACGTCCGGCCGCTTCCACTATTGATCGATTGTTTGGATAGTATTCAGCCCCATTATCTACCATGTTTTGCAACCATTGAGATGCTGTATCTGTTCCATATTGATCCATAAAGACAGTGAACCAGTCGATGAAAGATCCATTTGTTGCGGGTATGGCGACTTTCCCATCAAATTCAGGACTAGTTAAATCAAAAACTGAATTAGGGAGAGTTTCCGGACTGTATTCGTCAGTGTTGTATACGAGAACTCGTTTCCTACCAGAAAAACCAACCCATGTTCCTGCTGCAGAATGGTTTTGTTCCTCAACTAATGAAAGAACCTCTTCATCTATAGTTCCTAGTAGTCCTTTCGATTCTAAGTATCCAACTGGTCCTGGTGAACGAGAAAGGAAAACATCAGCTTGTGTTTTGTCCCCTTCTTCATTGAGAAGAAGAGCTAAATCAGTTGAAGCCCCCCACCGTACTTGGACATTGGTACCTGTTTCACAAGCAAATGCTTCAAGTACCGGATTAATAAGATTTTCAGTCCTTCCTGAATAGATGGTTACTGACCGCCCATTTCCATCGGCGCACTCACCGCTAAAGATTTCAGCTGCTCGACCATCGAGAAATTCTGGGTCGCCTCCACCGCATCCGCTAAGTACAGTTGTTAATAAGATTGTTGAAAGAAGTATACGTAATATCATGGATTGGAATATATCCTGATTTTTCAAAAAATGTAAAGCTACCCTAACATATAGTTATGATTTTTAGAGTGAGGCGTAACCAAATCAAAAACCCTTGGGTTATTTTTTTGATAGCAGTATTAAGTTTTTTTGTTGCAGGAGTAATCATCTTTCGCTTACTTGACTTTTCTGCGTTTAAGGATTCTCTTAGACAAGCTAGTAATGAACCAGCACAAGTTATCATCGCTCTTGGCGTCTTTTTCGTTGCATTTCTATTTAGGGCAATCGCATGGAAAAAAGTGCTTCCATCAATATCACTAGGTCAGAGTTTGGCTGGTATTCATCTTTCTCTTGGCGCAAATCATGTTCTCCCGCTGCGACTCGGTGAACCTTTTCGTATATTAAGTATCATTAAAAGGAGCAATACCTCATTAGACGCTGCCACTGCTTCTACCGTTACACTCCGATCAGCTGATATTCTCAGCGTAATTATTATAGGTATTGTGGTTGCGCCTTCAGCTTTCTCAGACTTGCTGGGCTGGGTTGGATGGTTACTAGTAAGTGCTATCGCAATAGTTGCTATAGGTTCTTGGCGTTGGCTAAAAAAAATTGTTCAAAGTAATACCGCAGTTCGTTTGCCTGGTCCTTTAGCTTTAGGGTTATCAGCTTCGGCATGGCTTCTTGAGTCTGTATTGGTCTGGCAATGTGCCCATTGGGCTGGTTTAGATGTTTCATGGAACGATGCCTTACTAGTCACTACAGTGGCTGTAGCAGCTCAAATTGCTGCAATCGCTCCAGGTGGTTTTGGAACATATGAAGCGGCTGCAGTTGCCGCATACGTTGCTCTAGGTTACGACGCTGATACTGCTCTCGTAGCTTCTTTGACTGCTCACGCACTAAAAACGTCATATTCACTATTAGTTGGAGGCCTAGCGATGGTAACCCCTAAACCAAGTTTGATCGGAAGATTTAGATTACAAAAGACAAGCGAACTTTTACCTGAAACCCCACTTTCAGAAAATCCTGTTTTGTTGTTTCTTCCTGCGTTTAATGAAGAGGCAGCTGTAGCTGATTGTATCGAACGCGTTCCAACCCATGTTTGTGGTTTAGCTGTTCAATGCCTTGTCGTTGATGATGGATCTATTGACCGAACAGCAGAATTTGCGGAACATGCTGGTGCTGAAGTCCTTTCTTTAGAAAAGAATCAAGGTCTTGGTGCCGCAGTTCGTATAGGACTATCAGAAGGAGTTCGAAGAAATGCAAGTGCTGTTGTTTTCGCCGACGCTGATGGTGAATACCCTCCTGAAGAACTAGAGAACCTTTTGGGACCAATACTTGAGGGAAAAGCTGATTATGTCGTAGGGAGTCGATTTCTTGGAGATATTGAATTTATGAGGCCTCACAGGCGTTTCGGTAATTTAGTTCTCACTCGTATCCTTTCAGTAATAGCTCGACGTCGAATCACTGATGGGCAGAGTGGATACCGAGCATTTTCTCCACGTGCGGCTAAAGCTGCTGAAGTCATTCATGACTTTAATTACGCCCAAATTATTACTTTAGACTTACTTGCTAAAGGTTTTATTTATCTAGAAGTTCCTATTAGCTACCATTTTCGTACTACAGGAGAAAGCTTTATAAAACTCTTTCCTTACCTTAGAAAAGTTGTTCCAGCTGTGTATAAAGAATTAAATACTGTTTAGTAAATTACTAATTGTTTCAAATTTTTTTCTTTTTTTGTCTTAGATGTTTTGACTTGCAAAAAGGTTGCCTAAGATAAGATGTTAAGTAAACCTTACATCCAAAAACGGAGGAATTTTGAAATCAAAAAAATTTTTACTTTTAGTATTGCCTATCATCGCTGTCTTCAGCATGGTCGCAGCAAGCTGTGGTGATGATGATGGAGGCGCAGTTAGAAACCTAGATAGCTCAGAGAGCTCATCAGGTTCTGGTTCAAGCTCCAGTTCAGCATCAGCTTCTAGCTCTGGCTCCAGCTCTGCTTCCGCTTCTTCAGTAGCTTCTGCTTCTGCTTCCGGTTCTAGTTCTGCTTCAACAGCAGCCGAAGGATCAACAGCTGATGCAACAGCAGCAGATGGTGGATATGCGTATGCATCAAACGTGGATACTCACCGACTAGTCGTTCAAGACGTCTGTGACATCAACGATATTGTAGGCGACTATAAGTGGAGCGAAATTGCTGAAATTTACGCCAATGGTGTTCACTCAGTAAAATCCGATGGTTCAGTACGAACAATCGGCGGCTTTGCAGCTGGTGAAGGCAAGAAGCATGGTGTTGATACTTACTATGGCACTGCTACCCCATTAGATGATTTTGTCAGTGCTGCGCTTAATGGAACTGGCGTTTGGGCTGGTGAATCAGACGCTGTTCGTAAACAAGGAGTTCAAAAGGGAATCATGAACCAAACCATGATTGCCTGGGTAGTTCACGAACTTAATGCTGCTCTTGCAAAAGCAGCGGACGGTAACTTTGACGTAGCATCGGGTGCTGTACATAACTGGGATGAAGCATGGGCGTTTTACCATGGCGTAGCCCCAGATTGTGGACCATTCAAGACAGCTGAGAAAAGAGCAGCCGACTTCGGCACCACTGGTGCCGACGGAGAGTCTGCATTAGCAAATGAAGGCCTCCTCGCCGCAATGATTGACGGTCGAGATGCCCTACTAGCTGGCGACGAAGCCGGTGCGATAGCAGCGACAGGTGAAGCGGTAAAGCACGTGTTCATTACTTATGCTCAAGCAACCATCAAATACGCAAGCAAAGTCTACTCAGACCTAGAAGCTGGTGATACTGAAGCAGCAAGAGTCCACCAAGCTGAAGGTTGGGCATTCTTCAGAATTATTGAACCTATTCTAGGAAATAGCGGTATTGATACTTCAGTGATTGATTCAATTCTCAATATGGAGAATCAACCAGGATCTGGAAGCGTCGCCGATATTCAAGCAGTGCTTGATCCAGTAATTACCTCGTTTGGTATTACACCTGAAGAATTTGGCTCTTACGGCTGATTTCTTGCAGTTCTAAAAAGAGCCGGGTCCTGACAAGGGTCCGGCTCTTTTAGTTTTGTCAACTTTTTTATTGACTGGAAAAGCTAACTGATGTTAAACCAGAGTGTTTCACATCAACATAGTCACCAATTTGATAAGACGGAGCTCCTCCAAGTCGACAACGTAATTCAATTCCCGAAGAAGTCTTAATTTCATACTTCGTATCATGACCAAAAAAGTCAACTCTCGTTATCAATGCATCCGCTCCTTCAACCAAAATAATTTCTTCCGGTCGAACAAGAACATCTACAGAACCATGTGCAGAATTACAAAGGCTTACCTTTCCTATCGACGTCTCAGCAATATCTCCAGAAGCAACCCCTGGAATTATATTTACTTCACCTACAAATCCAGCAACCCAAGAATTAACAGGGTGATTGTAGATTTCCCATGGCGTATTCTGTTGAACAACTTGACCCTCGTTCATAACAGCTACATGGTCCCCAAGTGTAAAGGCTTCATCCTGATCGTGTGTCACAAAAACGCTTGTCACATTTAATATTTGTAGGAGATCAGAAACCTCTGAACGGACTTCGGTCCGTAAGCCTGTATCCAAACTGGAAAACGGTTCATCGAGTAAAAGAATAGATGGTTGAGGCGCTAATGCACGTGCTAACGCTACGCGTTGTTGTTGCCCGCCAGAAAGCGATGATGGAAGACGTTCGGCTAATTCACTAATTCCAACCATCTCAAGCAATTCCATCGTTTGATTTGTTGGAACTTTACGCTCTGAACGGTTAAGGCCAAAAACAATGTTTTCAAGAACTGTTAGATGGGGGAAAAGAGCCCAATCTTGAAAAACTAAACCAATGTTTCTTTGTTCAGCTGGTATATGGGTTTCCCCCGATGCTACGCATACGTTATCAAGAAATACCTGACCAGAGCTTATGGCCTGCAGCCCTGCTAGAAGACGCAAAAGTGTTGTTTTTCCACACCCACTAGGCCCAAGGACAGACAAAGATGAACCTTGTGGCGCTGATACACAAACATCAGTAAGTATTTGACTTCCCCCAATCTCTACAGAAGCTCCCTGAACAGCGATTCCGGATTCATATTCCTTCAAATCGACTACAGCTGTTGAAGATAGTCCTGCAACACTTATTTTATCAAGCATGCTTTACATAGTAGTCCGTTGATATGTTTTCTGCTATCTGCGGGCCTATAACAAAGAGTTAAGATCAAGAATTAAAAGCACAGTCAGTAAGATAATCACACTTACGTTCAATGCTGTTATTTTCCATTTCCATTGGTGATTTGATGCATGAAAACGCTTGATACTGTAAAGATTTGCGACAATACCTATCAAGCTTGCAGCTAAGCCTATTCCAGAACCAACTCCCGAAGCAATCCCGAGTGCTGGAGCAAGGATAGGGAAAATTACATAGGTGAAAGCACAACGAATACCTGAAATAACCATTGCCGTTGAAAACGTATTCTGTGCTTTTTCATTACTCACCGTTTCCGGTGCTTCGATTTGTTCAGCTGTGCTTTCACTCACGAATTTATCCTATCTCTTGTTTAAGATTTCTTGAAAGGTTTTTAACGCTTCCTAGTGTTTTCCATTCACCCGAAAGCAAGCCGCCATAAAGCGGTAGCGACTGCTGCAACGATAACCACGATAAAGAAAGGGAGCTTTTTCCAAAGAGCTACCGCTGCTGCTAACAATCCAACCAATCGCGCATCAATAACAAGAGCATTACTCGCACTAAAAGCACTTGTGACAACCAATGCGGCAATTAAGGGTGTTGGAAGCAACAACGCTATATTTTGAAATCGTATTGGGAGTTGTCGGCTGCTTCCAAAGTAAAGAGGTCCTAACGCTTTTAGGCAGTAGGTTCCAGTGGCAAGAAAAATAATTACTGTTGTCGCGCTACTCACTAAAATCTTCTTTCATTTTCTTCCATGGCCGAACCCAAAGAACAGCTCCAGCAGCAGCTATAACAGGGATACCTGCCGGGGTGATGGGAATAAGGATTAAGGCAAGTAATGCCCCTATACCTCCGATAATCCTATGGGTAGAGTCCTCAAGTTTCCCCCAGATCAAACCAAGAAATGCCGCTGGAATTGTAGCGTCAATTCCTAGGTCTGTTATTAAAGACTCTGTTTCCGAAAGAACAGACACTCCTATCAAAGTTGTTATATTCCAGAGGACAAAAACACTTAAACCCCCGCATAGAAAACCATACCGTCTATCTTTTGTATCTATTTGTTCAGATGCAACAGCCGTTGACTCGTCGATCATTAACTGAGAAATAAAAATTCTCCAGATCAACGACCCTCTAAGAGACGAAGCCATCGAAACTCCAAATGCCAAAGAGCGAAGGTTTAATAAAAGCCCTGCCGTAACAGCTGCTACAACCGTTCCATCATCTGCAAGAACGGTAACAGCTGCAAATTGAGACGATCCACCAAACACCAGTGCTGAAAAGCCAAATGCCTCCCACATGCTTATTCCAGCATCTGCACAAAGAGCTCCGAAAGCTAGCCCAAAGGGGGAGATCGCTAACCCAATTGATAGAGCTTTAGCTCTAATTGATCGACGTATCGAATCATTTCGCTCCATAGATTCAGGATACGGAGTTCAATCAGTTTTGCTAAATAAAAGAGTTTCAGAGAAGACTAACTATTGCCCATATCGCAGCGACAAGACCTATCAAGATCATTATTATTGAACGAAGTAAAGGTGGGCGCTCAAAATCTCTATCATCTGGTGCGTCTTTTGTATTCACAAGAGCAAGCAGGTTTCCAACAGCCAAGGCTCCGCCAAATGCAAGAACAAGAAGAACAATAAGATTCTCTCCAAGAAACATTGAACTTTAATATTCTTCAGGAGGCGGAGAATCATTCGTTCTCGCCATATCTGCAAAGCGCGTGTAATGACTCAGCCAAGCAAGTTTGACTCTGCCAGTTGGGCCTGAGCGATGTTTAGCAACAAGCACTTCAGCCATTCCTTGGTCAGGAGACTCCATGTCATAAACCTCATCCCTATAAAGGAACATGACCACATCAGCATCCTGTTCTATAGAACCAGATTCACGCAAATCTGAAAGCATCGGTCTTTTATCCTGGCGTTGTTCAAGATTTCTACTTAACTGTGAAAGTGCAACAACCGGGCACTCTAATTCACGCGCAAGTATTTTTAAACTTCTACTAATTTCTGACACTTCAACTTGCCTATTTTCAGCACGCATTCGGCCACTCATAAGTTGAAGATAGTCAACGACTACCATTCCTATTTTTCCTACCCTACTTTTTAGTCTTCGAGCTTTCGCTCTAATTTCCATCACAGTTGTGTTTGGGTTGTCATCAATCCATAAAGGAGCGCTTGAAAGTCTTCCAACTGCGTGACTTATTTTTGTCCAATCATCATCGGTCATACTCCCGACGCGGACTTTGCTAGAATCTACCCGTGCTTCAGTACACAAGATTCTTTGGCTTATCTCATACTGACTCATCTCTAATGAGAAAAACAGAACTGGAGCGTCAGCTTCCATAGCTGCATGCGCAGCAATGTTTAACCCAAAACTAGTTTTCCCCATCGCTGGCCGCGCACCAACAACAATTAGGTTATTAGGTTGTAAACCGGCAAGGATTCTGTCGAGTTCAGAAAACCCTGTTGGCGTTCCTGTGATTTTATTTCCTCGTTCTACCCGCTCTTCAAGTAGATTTAAAGTTTCAGCTAATAATTCTTCAAGGGCGGCATAATTATTGGAGTCTCTTCCTTGAGCAAGGTTAAATACGAGAGATTCAGCTTCATCTACTGCTTTAACAACATCGTCAGGTTGGGAAAATCCGATTCCAGCTATTTCATTACCTGCTTGTATTAGCCGTCGTAATTGTGCGTGTGAATATACGATACGTGCATACTCAACTGTATTAGTCGCCGCTGGAGTGTTTGCCTGTAGATCAATGAGTGTAGCATTTCCACCCATTCCCTCTAGCATTCCAGCTCGGCCAAGTTCATCAGCAACAGTAACAATATCTGCTGGTTCCCCAGCAGCAAACAAGGCTGTTATCGCGTTGAATATTTTTTGATGAGCAGGTTTATAGAAATCGTCAGAACTAACGATTTCTATAGCATCAGCAACTGCTTCTTTTGTAAGGAGCATCGCTCCAAGCACGGATTCTTCTGCTGCAATATTATGCGGTGGGACGCGAGAGGGACGCCGCTGAGGCGGATTATCAAATGATTCTTCAGGTGGTGAAAATTGATCAGACATTACGTATTAACAATGGTGCCTTATGCCTGTGACATGCAATAGGATAACCTAAAAAAATTTGTGGATTTCACCTATTTTTCTGTGGATGAACCTCTGGATGAAAAACAAAAAACTGTGCGTAACTGTTCTAGAAATCTCTTGTATTAGATTCTAAAAACAGTTTCATTCACTTTCAGCAACAACATTGACTGAGATTGTAAATTCAACTTCAGGGTGTGGTTTCACAGAAATTGGATACGACCCTATTTCTTTAATGCTTTCAGTTATCTCAATAGCTTTTCGATCTAACGTAATATTTTTTTGGGTGGAGAGAGCTGTGCTTATATCAGCTGCTGTAACTGAACCAAATAGTTTTCCACCTTCACCAGCTTTCATCTCAATAGCAAGAATTTGATCCTGCATACGGGAAGCCATTTCAACTGCTTCTGCTTTTTCTTCAGATGCTTTTATTTCACGCGCTTTGCGCATGTTTTCAGCTTCTCTTTCAGCACCAGCTGAAGCTTTGAAAGCCATTCCTTGCGGTATTAATTTATTTTGTGCAAAGCCATCAGAGATATCTACAACGTCTCCTTTGTACCCAACGCCACTCACATCAGTTCGAAGTACAACTTTCATTCTGTTGTCTCCTCCGTTGTTGCCGGTTGAATAACTTCAGCATTAACGTTTTCTTGAGTTTCTACTATTGAATCTTGATTTTCATTTTCTGTTTTTGCTGGCGCGGGTTTTCTTTGAGGTTCTGATTCCCGTGATTCTCGTGGACGACGATCATCATCTCGTTGACGTCGATCTCCACCTCGGCCACCTCGTTGAGTTGTTACTCGGTTTGTGTATGGAAGTAGAGCCATTTCACGAGCATTTTTAATAGCCATTGCTACATCCCGTTGCTGTTGGGTGCTATTTCCTGTTACGCGGCGAGCCCGGATCTTAGCGCGATCAGAAATAAATCTTCGAAGAAGATTTACGTCTTTCCAGTCAACATATTCAATTTTCTCTTGAGTAAGTATTGAAACTTTTTTCTTCCCTCTTCGATCTATTGCAGAAGGGCTTTTTGCTCTTTTTTTATTCTTGGTAGGAGGCATATATTTTCCTTATCTAATTAGAAGGGTTCTTCGTTCGGGTCATAGGCTGGCGTAGTTGGTGTTGAAGTTTGAGGTTCAGCATTGAAATTGCCACCACCACGACTTTGAGTTTTTTGTATAGATCCATATTCAATAGTTGCATATCGTAAACTTGGGGCAACATCATCAGCAATGACTTTTACCTTGCTTCGAGTTTCACCTTCAGCACTCTGCCATGAATCCCATTTAAGATTTCCAGTAACAATAACTCGGTCACCTTTCTTGAGGGTGCCGGCGACATTTTCAGCAAGATCGAACCAGCATGTAATGTCAAAATATGAAGGAATGCTTTCCCATTCTTGCGTATCTTTATTTCTTCGACTCTCATTCCAAGCTACGCCAATATCAGTGACTGCTGCTCCACCAGGTGTAAACCGAAGCTCAGGGTCTCTTGTAAGATTACCTACTATTGTAATGTTGTTATCTCTAGCCATTTTGTCTTTCGTCCTTAGTAATTGGGTTATTGATGCTTCTAATCAAAGCTTAGATCAAACCTCTTTTTTGTGCTTCATGATCTGGTAAACGTATTAGTTTATGTCGAACTATTTCATCAGAAAGACGTAACATTCTTTCAAGTGGTTCCATATCGACCTGGCCAGTAGTCATTTCAAGAACAACATAATGCCCTTCAGCCTTGTGGTTTATTTCATAGGCGAAGCGTCGCTTGCCCCATTTATCTGTTTTTATGAATTGACCTTGCTCTTCTTGAATCCAAGTCTCAACTTTTGAAACAACATCATCAACTGTGGTGTCTTCTTCATCACCATCAATGATTATCATGAGTTCATATGCTCGTGTATTCACAACGAGTTTCTACCTCCTCTGGTCCCGCATGCGGGGCCCGCAGCAGGTCTGCGGGCAGGTTAAATTATGAACTTAAGGTTAGTGGTATTGATTGAAAATACCGACGTGTATTACCAGCTTGCTAAAGGATCTTCTGATTTAGGTAAAGGACTTCCATATAAACCGAGTGCTTCAGCTTCTTCATCTGATATTTGATAGCTTTCGGTTTCGGATGGAAAATCACCGCTCCGAACATCATCAGCGAAAGCCGATAAAGCTTTAATAGATTCTTCTTTAATGTTTGCGTATGTGCGAACAAATTTGGGTTGTAATTCTTGATTTATTCCTAACAAGTCATGAAATACCAGTACTTGTCCATCGCAATCTGGACCAGCCCCTATCCCAATAGTTGGGATAGAAACCGCATCAGTAACTAGTTTGCCAACGGCTGAAGGAACGCATTCAAGGACGATTGCGAAACACCCAGCATGCGCTAGCGCCTTCGCTTCATATGAAAGTTGAACAGCAGCGTTCGTCGTTCGACCTTGGACCTTATAGCCACCTAATGCAAGAATTGATTGGGGGGTTAAGCCTAGGTGCCCCATTACAGGAATTTCTGCATTAGTAATAGCTTCTACCATCGCGACTCGATCTTGCCCGCCTTCTAATTTAACTGCTTTAGCTCCCGCTCGAATTAGCTTCGCAGCATTCTTTACTGTTTCCTCAGTAGATACGTGATAGCTCATCCATGGAAGGTCAGCTACAATAAATGCTTCCGGTTTCGCTCTTGCTACAGCAGAAGTGTGATGAACCATATCTTCAATAGTGACTTGAAGCGTATCTTCGTAACCAAGAACAACCATTGCTAACGAATCACCAACAAGTATTATGTCTGCCCCAGCTTCAGTAACCATTTGGGCACCGGGGGCATCGTATGCAGTCATCATAACAAGAGCGGTTTGACCATTTTGAACTTTATTTGTGGCTATCTTTGGAGCCGTCCAGCTAGAGCTCATTTGTTTCCCTTCAAATACTCAGGTTTTAAAGCTTTCCATAGTGTAGGGGATTTAACTGAAATGACCATCTGTCCTGAGAAAATACGGATTGACTGATTTTAGCTGTTCTGAGCATCAGCGTATAATTGTAAACTTTCCCAAGCTTTATCAATGGGCATTCCTCCACAGAGCGGGTGATGCACGATGCGGTCAAGTTGAATTGCCTCAGTGGGTGTTACAACCTGATATATCCCTTCTTTCCTTAGTTCTTCTGGAGTTGTAGCGTGACTATGCACAGCTGAAGATATATCTGATGTTTGCCAGCTTGCATATTTTGCAGCTTCATTGAAAAAATATTGCCCTAGTTCAGCCCAAGCTTTATCAGGGTCTTCTGCAACAAACGTCATTTGTGTTTCCTCATCTGGCATTGCACAAAAACCCTGTGTCCCATTTAATTCACATTGTTCGTAATAATATGCTTCTAGTTCGGGCATATGAGCAGCGGGTGATAGTGGTAATCCAAATCTCGCTGCGCGTCGAGCAGCTACTTTGCTTGTTCCACCAATCATTATGAATGGGTGGGGTTTAGTAAGAGGAGTTGGATTTATGCAGTGTGTAGCTCCTTTATATTCAAATGGTTCACCAGTCCATGCATTAAGTAGTGTTTGCAAAGATTCGTCCATTAATTGTCCACGTTTTTCCCAGCTTTTCCCCATTAGTTGATATTCACTTGGACGGTACCCAAGCCCAAAAATAACGTTGAGTCGGCCACCGCTCATTAAATCAATGACAGCAATATCTTCAGCTACACGTATTGGATCATGAAGTGGTAACAAAAGTGCTGAGATAGATGCGGATAAGTTCGTTGTTCTAGCAAGTACCGTTGCGGCGTTAATTAGTGGTGTTGGACTCCATGCATTATCAGCTCCATGATGTTCTTCAAAGGTCGCCATAAAGAAACCGTTCTTATCTGCGAACTCAGCCATTTCTAACATTGCTTTATATCGGCTTGATAACGTCTCAGGGTTTAAAGACGGATCGATAAGGTTAAAACGAATTAGGGAAAAAGACATGTTCACTCCAAATATAGGTTTGAAAAAAAACTAGCTTACAAAACGGCCGTAATCATATTCAAAGAATTAAAGGGTGAATGCTTTGCTTAAGTGGTTCCAAGAGCATTTCGTGCATACTTCTATTTCATAACAGGTAAAGGTCCCTTTTCGCTTCCGTATCCGATCAAGGTCTTTCTTTGTATTAACACACCGTCCATGCGAAGGTAACCGAGGTCCAAAGACATACGAAACTTTTACTAGGGTCGAATCTTCACAGATTGGACAACACGCCTCAATGGGAATGGAATAGTTGTGCGCAGCCCGAATAAGTTCTGGATGCGCATCGCAAATATCATGAATTGATACTTCTCCAAGTGAATACTTCTCTAATAAGTTGTTCCTTTCAAGAAGATAACTGATTTCACCCTTCGGCTGTGTTTTCACGAGTTCAGATGGAATGAATCCCATTAGGTAACAGTAGTTTAGTAAACCACTCAGCACATTATTTCAACTGTTGGTTTTTGGAACTGTCTTTTTTTCATCCCACCAGTTACGAATAGCTTTTTCTGCCTCACCTTGAGTGATTGGTCCTTTTTGAAATCTTATTTCTTGAAGATATTGAACTGCCTCACCTACTTCAGGTCCTTCCTGTATTTTTAGTAATTCCATAATTTCTGCACCGGTTAAAGGCACAGAAAAATCATGTAATTCATGTTCCAAGCTTATTTTTGTTCTTTCCATTTCAGAGATTATCTTTTTCAATTTTTTATTTATCTTTGCTAACTCAATTGCTGTATCTCTTAAATCAGCCGTTTGGAAATACCATTTTCTATAGCTTTCATTATCAATCGGCTTTGTCTCAATTGTTTTTGTAGATTGAATAAGAAGTTGTGTTTGTGATATTCGTTCATTTGAATATTTCAATTTTTTCATTCTGTATTCACACTCTTTAGCCGAAGTGTTTAATAACAATGCAGCTAAACGTACCAGTGGATCTATTGGGAGTTGTGAAAGGCTTTTATAGCCACCGTTTTTCCTAATGTTCTCTTTGTCGTTGATTTCTGGGAGGAAAAGCTTATAGATCTTTGTTTTAAGAAGAAGTTTGAACCCTGGTTCTGGGTTTCTTACTTCTAGAAATTTATCAAATTCTTCTCGTATTCTTTCGGGAGAAACGATCTCTAGTCTTGGCGCGAGTGCTTTCATGCTTTGCACCATTTTCTTCGTTGGAGTTAATTCGAAACGACAAGTGAAACGCGCTGCTCTTAACATACGTAAAGGATCTTCTGAAAATGAAATATCTGGATTAAGTGGTGTCCTTAAAACTCCATCAGCGAAATCTTTTTGACCATTAAATGGGTCTATAAGTTCTTTTGAAGAAAGGTCTATGGCCATACTGTTAACCGTGAAGTCGCGTCTAGAAAGATCTTCTTCTATTTGCTGTGAGAACTCAACTATCGGTTTTCTAGAATCAGAAAGGTACGACTCTGACCGATGTGTAGTTATTTCAATTGTTTTTCCATTTACATGAGCTCCGATTGTTCCAAATTTTTCGCCAGATAGCCACAAATTGTCGGCTATTGGTTTAATGATTGCTTTTATTTCTGCCGGAGTTGCGTTGGTAGTTAGATCAATATCAAGGTTTTGAATATTGGTAGCATTCCCGTATAAATCCCGAACGATGCCACCAACTAAATAGATTTTTTTGCCCGCAGATTCAAAAGTTCGGCGAACTTCATCTACTTGTTGAATTATTGTCTGTAAGTGATTAAATGTCATTTCTCTCTTTAAATGAAATTGCTTGTCTTATCGCTTCCTTGCCTATTCCATCATTAGTAATTGGTTCAGGGAAAACAGTTTCACCTATTAAAGCATGAAGAACTGCAGTTGTTGAGAGTTCTAAGGCTTTCAAATCGTATCCCCCTTCCAAAAAGACTAGGCGATGGCCAGGGGGAACGGTTTGGATTATTCGTGATGTAAGTAAACTGTAATCTCCTGAGGTAAGTCCAAGGTCTGTAATGGGATCAAGTCGGTGTCCATCAAAACCTGCTGAAAGCAGTAACCAAGTTGGTTTGAAGTTATCAACAGTTTCCATAACTAGTTCATCCCATGCTTGAAGGTATGTGTCACCTGTTGTTCCTGCAGGAAAAGGAATGTTAATTGTTGTTCCTTCGCCTTTTCCTATTCCAGTTTCGTCTAACGCACCTGTGCCTGGATACAGAGGCCACTGGTGAAATGATACAAATAAAACATTTGGGTCTGAATAGAAAACATCTTGTGTTCCGTTCCCGTGATGAGCGTCATAATCTACGATAAGTATTTTTTCTCCCAGAGATGATAACTGTTTTGCAGCAATTGCAACGTTATTTAATAAACAGAACCCCATAGACCTTCCTGTCGTAGCATGATGTCCTGGTGGGCGAACAGCGCAAAATGCAGCGTCTCCTATACCTTTCTTTAAATAACTAATTGCCTGTAACCCTGCCCCTGCTGCTAACCGTGCAGCAAGCCACGACCCTTCACTCATTTTTGTGTCTTCATCAACTCTTCCCCCACCATTTGCGTGAACTTCTTTTAAGTGGTGAACCATCTCTTTTTTATGAACGTCAAAAATTATTTTTTCATCTATTGCTTCAGCTAATATTTCTATGATGCTTTCGTTTAACTCGGGTTTTTGGAAAGCAGAATAAACAGCTTTCAACCGATCCGGCCGCTCTGGGTGAGTTTTTCCCGGAACATGATCTAGACAATGATCATTGCTAACAAATAAAATACTCATACATGAACAGTACTGTTCAGAAAACTATTTATGGATTTTTGAACAAATATTCAATATTTCATCCTAATTTCAACTTTTTTAAATCTATTGTCCCTGTTCAGGGCTATTTCGTAAGAAAATTGTCTACTTGCTTTAGAAACTTTGGTGTGGGCAGGTTAAAGTCTGCCTCTACTAGTCATTGGGGGTTTTCATGGCAATCAGAATTGTTACCGATAGTGCAAGTGATATCAGTTTAGAAGAAGCGGCAGATCTTAATATTGAAATAGTGCCTTTATCAATTAGATTCGGTGAATCTGAATTCACAGATCTTACTGACCTTTCAGTAAGTGAGTTCTATATCAAAATGGCTGAAAGTGATCTACTTCCTTCGACAGCTGCCCCTTCTCCTGGAGCTTTTGAGGCAGCTTTTAAAAAATGCCACGAAGCAGGTGCTGATGGCGTGATTTGTATCAACCTCTCATTAGCGTTGTCAGCAACTGGGCAAGCCGCCCAACTTGCTGCAGATGCTTTTTCTGAAATCCTTCCCGTTAAATGTGTTGATTCAAAATCCATAACTGCAGGACTTGGAACAATTATCCGTCGCGCCGCCTCAGCAGCGGAAAGTGGAAAATCAATGGAAGAAATAGAAGCTTTGATTAATGACTTAGCTGAAAGGACTCGTATCTATGCGACCCTCGATACGTTAGAGAATTTAAAAAAGGGTGGAAGAATTGGTGGAGCAAAAGCCATGGTTGGCACCATGCTTCAGTTCAAACCTTGCCTTGACCTGAGTAGTGGTGAGGTAGTTGAAGCGGGACGACAACGCACAAGAAAAAAATCACTCTTGTGGTTACGTGAAGTTCTTGAAGCAGCTGCCCCTGTTGAAGAACTATCCATTATTCATGGGGATGCACCAGATATTCAAGATTTTGTAGACCTTATTGCCGACTTGGCGCCAGCAGGTGTTCGAATAAATCAACTAGGAGCTGTTATAGGAACACATGGAGGGCCAAGAGTCCTCGGTCTAACCTTTCTTGTGAAGTGAATTATTTAATCAAGATCTCTGCATGACTTACTATGAATAATCATGTCTGATAACGAACTTCATGAGATGAAAATCTTAACTGGACGAAAATTATCAGGTCGATATGTCCTTTCGTCATTGATTTCTTTAGGGCAATTTACGCAAATCTGGGAAGCTACTGATCTCGTTTTATCTCGAACTGTTGCTGTTAAGTTAACAAATCAACACCTTGTTTCAGAAAGCATTTTCCTCTCAAGGTTTCGTGCTGAAGCCCGCACTATTTCAAGACTAAATCACCCTTCAATTATCTCCATCCTTGACACAACTGGAGATGATCAAATTGAAGCAATTGTTATGGAATTAATAGAAGGGGAAACATTAAAAGATTTTATTTTACGAACTGGCCCGCTTCCAGTTGAAGATTGTTTACCGTTCATTAATAACTTAGTAGACGCTCTTTCATATGCTCATAAGGAAGAAATCGTACATGGATCCTTAAGCCCGGAAAAGGTTTTTCTTTGCCCTGATAGAGGAATAAAAATATCTGGATTTGGCTTTAATGAATCTGCAGCGTTGCTTGAGAGAACAATAGAATTCCGAAATGATCCAAACTTATCGTATACATCACCAGAACAAGGCAAAGGTGAACTTCCCAATAACCAAAGTGACGTATTTTCGTTAGGTAAATTATTACAATTCATACTTACTGGTAGCGAAAATAGTTCACATCAAGAGATTGCTTCTTTCCCACTAAATAAGAAAATTATAGAAGCAATTGCAAAAGCGACGGCAGGAACGCCAAGTCAGAGATATTCTAGTGTTGTGGAGTTTAAAGACGATATAGAATCAGCAGTTTCAGATACTCCGGATGACGATAGTACAGCTGATTCAATTTCAGCAGACAGATCACTTAATTTTGATAGTCAACGAATAGTTACAAATTTCTTATGGGTTGGAATGGTTTTCTTTTTCGTTTTAGGAGTTGTCTTTGCAACAAATTTAGATGACAGTTTGTTTGGCTCTGACAACACTTCAGAATCTCAGGAAAGTTCATTGCCTGTAGTTAATGAAGAAGTTCCATCCACAGACAACTCTTCAGAAGCTGGATCAACTGAAACTACAGCCACCGCTAGTTCCGATGAGGCAGCAAGTGGAGAGATTGGCGAAGCGTCTGTTTCTCCAATTTTTGAAGTTGTTTCTATCGCTGGAGCAAGAGATTATGACCCATTGGGGGATGGTGTTGAACATCCAGAACTCATAGAGAATCTTCTAGATGAAGATTCATCAACAGTTTGGTATAGCGAAACATACGCGAATAGATCACTTGGATTCTTAAAAGATGGTGTTGGTTTTATAGTTGAACTTAAAAAATCATTTCCAATTCAATCTCTTAAAATTGAAACAACAAAATCCGGTTGGTCAGCTGATATTTATATTTCTGAGACAATTGGAACAAATTTAGCTGACTGGGGAACAGTATTCACTTCAATTGATGCAGTCCCAGGTGATATCACAGTTGATTTAACTGGCGCTACAGGTGCAAACATTTTGATCTGGTTTACTGATTTAGGAGATGACCCACCGCCTGGAGTAAGAATGGAAATTTCAGAAATAGAAGTCTCCTAGAATTTCAAACCCTTCTCGCTGTATTGAAAGAGTACAATTCTCTTTTGTGGACGCTACTGAATCCGAATTAATAGAAGCTGCTCAAAATGGGGATTCTTTTGCATTAGATAAGCTTCTTCGTTTTCATTATGACATGATTTTTTCAATTTGTAGGAAGTTGACTGGCAATGAAGATGACGCAAACGATGCAGTTCAGGAATCGCTTATTTCTATAGCGAGAGGATTACCGTCATTTCGAAGAACATCAAAATTGTCCACATGGATATACAGAATTACAACAAACGCAGCGTTAGATGAATTACGTAAACGAAAACGTAGGCCAATCCCAGTGGATGAAGTCGATTATCTTCCAAATGAAACAAACTTCCAGCTCGAGGATGCCGTTGTCTCATCATTAGATATCAAAGCAGCTCTTGACCGGTTACCTGAGGAATTTCGTACCCCCATAGTCCTTAGAGAACAATTAGGCATGAACTACAGCGAAATATCAAGCATTCTTGATATTCCCACAGGCACTGTTAAATCAAGAATTGCAAGAGCTCGTTCAAAATTAAAAGATGATCTTTTGGGGAACAAAAGTAAAGTAAACCCCGTCATAGAGGTAACTGATGAATAATTCCAACATTCCAGAAAACATTGAATTAATTAGCGCTTACCTTGATGGTGAAGTGACTGAAGATGAGCGCGCCGTTATTGAGAACGACCCAAATCTACTTCGTGAAATTGAAACGTTCCGTTCTATGTCAACACATATAGGACAAATTTATAAACAGGATAAAACAACTAAAGAGAATCATATTTTTGCAGCGATTAGAGAAGCAGAAAAACCTTTCGAAGTAAGTGCTGAAATTACAAATAGGAATATTTTTTCTTTCCGTAAAGTCACTCACATCTCTAAACGCAGGCCCGTTCGTGTAATAGCTCTCTCAGGAATAGCGGCCGCTATTCTAACCTTTTTTACTATTCCTATATTTCAATCAGATACTCCTAAAACTGACCCGCTTATCGTAGCTGCAAAAATTCCAACGACGCCTGAACAAAAAGAATCAACGCCTGTTTTGGAATCTGCTCCTATAACAGAAACAACAAGCGAAAATGAGTCTTTCTCTGCGCCACTTGAAGAATCAACAACAAACAAGTCCGACGTTCTACCAGAAATAGAGAATGATAATGGAGAAAATTCTGAAGCTGAAAAAGAACAACTATCTCTTGAAGATACAGAGGCAGTTGAACTTGAAGTTTCGAATTCTTCTTCTGACCGTCAACAAAGTGCTTTCGCCACCTCTACTTCAAATCTAATATTTGGGAATATAAGTACATATGGAAATAGCCCCGGAGAGTCCAACTCCGAACTGATTCTTAATAATGTTGGTATTGATCAAGGAGAAATGTTTGACAAATTTGTTATTGAATTAACTTCTATAGATTCAATAACAGATACTGCAATGCCCGGACCGTATGCAGTTGAACTGAATGCAGTCGATTACGTAATGGAGGAAAGTTCTTTTGTTCTTCCATCTAATGTAAGTGAATACTTAGTCATTAATCTCGCTGCTAGGGGTGGGTTTTGGAACGATGAAAATTATGAGTCATGGGGTTATTTCGGTCAAGTAATAGCAGAGGAAGAGTCGCCTTTAACTGGATTTTATCTTGGTGACTTTGAAGGAAATCTAACATTTGTATTAGGAATTGAAGAGGGAAGTCGGTTCAGGAGTGGGGTAGCCTCTAATCCCCCAAGATTGATAATAGAAGTTGAAAATTTAATCAGTGAGCCCATCATTAATGACTAAGTTTTAACATTAGATTCATGTCTGAAGCTTAGTTCTTGAATTCTTGTTGTTATTTATTGATAAAAATTAATGAAATCATGCAGTTAGGGGGTATTCTCACGGCATGGTTCAAATAGATAATCCATTTTCCGAAAATGGTGAAGAAAAAAAATCTTCTTCATGGGAAAGTGCAGCTACAACAAAGATCGTTGAAAGTATTGACATTATCCGGACTAAGACGACCGGCCCAGCAATTCATATAAGTAGATCAATTGTATATGGATTAACTATGTTTCTAATTATCTTGATAAGCATCCCTTTTCTGATTATAGGAATTTCTCGCGGAATGATTGAAATATTTGATCAATGGGTTTTCCCCAGCCGAGATATTTCAGTCTGGTTTGTGTATTTATTAAGCGGTGTGGTTTGGTCTAGTGTTGGTCTTCTTATTTGGAGAAAACGTCCTAAGGGTGCAGCTACTCCTAAGGAAACAATCAGTAGATCTAGGAGCAATCATGTCGAGTCATAGAGAAATAATTATCGTAGGCTCTGGTCCTGCTGGACTTACTGCTGCAATCTATACAGCTCGAGCAAGCCTGAACCCATTGGTTATTGAAGGAGAACCTTCCTCAACTTCTGATCAACCTGGGGGTCAACTGATGTTGACGACGGAAGTTGAGAATTACCCAGGTTTTCCTGAAGGAATAATGGGTCCTGAATTAATGTCAAATTTCCGAGCTCAAGCTCAAAGGTTCGGAGCTGAATTTATTACTAAAAAAGTAACTCGAGTTGACCTTACTTCCTCTCCTTTTCAAGTTTGGGTTGGCGACTCTTCAGTTGATACCCCAACCTATTCAGCGGATTCATTGATAATTTCAACTGGCGCGAAAGCTCTTATGCTTGAATTGCCAAACGAAATTAGCCTTGTCGGACATGGTGTATCTACTTGTGCAACATGTGATGGTTTTTTCTTTCGCGATCAGGAAATAGCAGTTGTTGGTGGTGGTGATTCTGCAGTTGAGGAAGCCATGTTCCTATCTCGTTTTGGGAGCAAAGTAACTATTATTCACCGACGTGATGAACTGCGAGCTTCGAAAATAATGCAAGAGAGAGCCTTTTCAAACCCAAAAATTGAATTCCTTTGGAATCATGAAGTGGTTGAATATGTAGGTGATAAAAAATTACAGGGAGTTAAAGTACGAAATGTTATAACAGATGAAATTAATGATTTTGCTGTTTCAGGTCTTTTTGTCGCCATAGGGCACATACCAAACACTGACATTTTTAAAGGCCAATTAGATTTACTTGATAATGGGTATATTAAAACTTTAAGTGATTCATCGTATACAAATATTGATGGCGTGTTTGCTTGTGGGGATGTTCAAGATTTTACATATCGTCAAGCAATCACTGCTGCTGGGTCAGGATGCATGGCCGCAATAGACGCTGAAAGATGGATAGAAGAGCAACACTCAAACTAACTTGTCATATGTTCCACACACCAAGTAGTTTGCCGACTAACTTTAAATCTACGAATTCTTCTTAAAAAATGAATAGGAGACAGAAATGTCAGATGCTACAACAACTTTAACTGCAGGGACTTTTGATGAGGTTATAAACTCTGCGGAAAAACCAGTACTCGTCGACTTCTGGGCCGAATGGTGTGGTCCATGTAAAATGATTGCTCCTATTCTTGAAGAAATAGCGTCTGAACAGGAAGAACACATTGATATTGCAAAACTAAATGTTGATGAAGCTGCTGATGTAGCACGACGCTTTGAAGTTATGAGCATCCCAACACTAATTCTCTTTGATAATGGTGTTCCAACGAAAAGAATCGTTGGAGCAAAAAGTAAAGATGCTCTACTAGATGACCTTTCAGAGTTTCTGTAACTTTTCATCTGCGTACAAACCGGTAAGCTAAAGCCTCATGGAGTTTGGATACCGGAACTATGGAACAAAATCTTAGTAACATTAATAGTCTTGCTGTAGGAGATGAAGGACCTCTTGTAGAAGAATTGCATCGCATGCTGGAGAATGCTGGTTTTAATGCAAAGGAAACCAGTGCAACGTTTTCTAAAGAAACAGAAATATCATTACGTTCCTTTCAAGAAAGTCGTCTTATAAAAATTTCTGGAATTTGTGATCAACGAACATGGGATGCACTACTTGAAGCTAAATATAGATTAGGAGACAGATTATTATATTTTGGTCAACCCATGCTTCGAGGAGAAGATGTTTCTGCATTACAGCGGGCTATGGGCTCTCTTGGGTTTAATCCGGGAAAAGTTGATGGAATATTTGGACCAGATACTCAAACTGCAGTTGGGGTATTTCAAAGAAACTCGGGTTTGGTCGTAGATTTCATTTTTGGCCCAAATTGTTTATCAGCACTTAAGAAATTAGGAAATCGAGATGACCAACACTCCGTTGCTATTTTAAAAGAACAAGAACGGATTATATCCAAAGTTAGAAATGATGAAATACCGTACATAGCAATAGGTGACCTTGGAGGGTTATCTGCAGTCGTCACAGAGTCTGCGCGTCTTTTACGAAATGCACATATTAAAACTGGCTTAATACAACACTATGACGTATCTGAGCATTCGAAATATTGCAATACCCATGATGTTGATTTGTATATTGGGATTTTTCCAGAACAAAACGAAGAGAAATCTATCTCCTACTATTCAGCAAAAGGATTTGAGTCTCCTGGTGGTGCATCCTTTACACATTTACTTGCAAAAGAATTAACCCCGCACTTTCATGGAAAAATCGAAATATATGGTCGGTCTGAACAAATACTGCGCGAAACTAGAATGCCGGCAATAGTTCTTCGGATTGGCCCAACAGAAGATTTAGTTGCAATTGCTCCACAACTTTCTATAGCGCTCAAAGAAGCAGTTTTTTCATGGTTTTCGCAGCCATTTGACGAGAATTCTATTTAATCACTAAATTTATACTTTTTTCTATGTAAAAGCCCTGATCAAAGGCTATTTCTAAAATAGAAATCACAGGTTTTTCCCCAAGTTGGGGATAAAAACCTCTGCACAAGTCAAATACCTAAACCTTAACTTTAGACTTTAGGCTACTCGTCAATTAAAATATGGTTTTTTTTACTCTGAAAATAATTTCAAAATGCGCTTTAGGTCCTCTTCCCCAGCAAACTCTATTACTATCTTTCCTTTTTGACTGCCGATAGTTACCCCGACTCGTGTTAATAGCTTTTCAGCAAGGATTTGCTCAACTTCTAATTCAGCAACGGATCGTTCTTTTCTTATTTTAGGTTTTCTAGAGAGAGTAGTGCCATCACGAACAATCTTTTCAACATCTCTCACAGTCAACATATCTTTTACAATTTTTTGCGCCAACTGATCTTGCTTTTCTCGAGAAGATAAACCAAGCAATGCTCGTGCATGCCCAGCTGTTATAGATCCATTTAGAAGAAAGTGCTGAACTGAGGCAGGAAGTTGTAATAATCTAAGCGCATTCGTAATTGTTGAACGACTTTTTCCAACTCTTTGAGCTACAGCATCCTGGCTTAATCCAAAATCATCTATAAGTTGTTGGTAAGCAGCAGCTTCTTCCAAAGCTCCTAAATCTTGTCTATGTAAATTCTCAACAAGAGCATGCTCTAGAGAAGTCAGGTCTTCAATATCTCTTACTATGGCTGGAATTCTCTGCAAGCCAGCGCGTTTAGCAGCACGCCACCGCCGTTCTCCTGCTATTAACTCAAATACATTAGCTTCTTTCCTTCTCACTAAAATTGGTTGCAGTACCCCAACTTCCTGAATTGAAGCTGACAAACTTTCAAGAGCCTCTTTATTAAAAACATCACGCGGTTGATATGGATTTACTGAAATAGACCCAATTGGTACTTCCTGATAACCCGTTGTTCCCGCATAATAATTTATTTCTTCTTTATTTTGATTGGTTGGAATTAATGCATCAAGGCCTTTTCCTAACCCTTTTTTCTCACGAGCCACTACAAATCTCCCTTGCTAACGCTCTATAGGCAATCGATGCCCTACATTTAGAATCATAAAAAATTATTGGCTGCCCATAAGAAGGAGCTTCCGACAAACGAACTGACCTTGGAATAATTTGATTACAAACAAGTTCACCAAAATGTCCCCTGACTTCTTCTACTACTTGTGCAGCCAACTTTGTTCGTGCGTCAAACATAACTAATGCAATCATAGAAATATATAATTTCTCGTTTAAATGCGTTTTTACCTTTTCTACATTGCTTAATAATTGGCCGAGCCCTTCCAATGCTAAATATTCACATTGAATTGGAACTAACACCTCATCTGCTGCAGTTAAGGCATTGATAGTTAAAAGACCAATCGATGGAGGACAGTCAATAAAAACATAGTCGTATTCTTCAATAACCTCTTCAATGGCTTTTTTTAGAAACCTTTCCCTATTAAAAGCGGCAACTAGCTCTATTTCCGCACCGGAAAGATCACGATTTGCAGGAGCTAAAGAAACAGAAGGCCATTTTGTTTTAATAATCGATTCACGCATCTGGGCATTTCCGAGGATTACTTCATATATCGAAGTAGAAAACTGTGTTGGATCTACACCAAGGGCCGAGGTAGCGTTTCCTTGAGGGTCAAAATCAATAACCAAAACATTGTTTCCTATTTCTGCCAGACAAGTCGCAATGTTTATTGCTGTGGTTGTTTTGCCAACCCCACCTTTTTGATTTGCGACTGTTATAACTCTAGGTTTTGGGTTTAATGAAGAAGGATGGGTTTTAGTATTGAGTAGATCGTCCATTTTTCCTATTTCCCCAGTTCACAATATATTAAAACGTAAGTGGTTTTTAAGTTTTATCACTCTATAAAAATCTGTCAATTCAAAAAATTTTATTGTGTTCCACGTGAAACATATCGCTATCAGAACTGGGGTGTTTCACGTGAAACATCACCACAATGGCCTTTTCCTAGTTATACCAGGGCGTCTTGGAAGTCGGTCGGAAGGTTTTTGCTTTAACTCTAAGCTTTGAAAAGTCCCGTATTTATTTTCGTTCGATTTAAGTGGAATAAGACCAGTTTCTTCTAAAAATTCATTATCCCAACGATCAATGTTGCCTGGAGGTTCACTCACAACTAAATACCCACGTATTTTCAAAAATCGACAAGCGCATTCTGCAGTAATAGGTGGTGGCGCAAAAGAACGTGCTGTTACAATATCTATTTTTCCCTCGAAAACTGGATTTCTTGCAACATTTTCAACCTCGTCACAAATAATTTGTGTTCTTTTTTCAACATTGAGTTGTTTTGTTGCCCAAGACAGAAATTCTGCTCGCTTTTCTTTTCTCTCAATAAGGACAACTTCCCAATCTTTAAACCAATCAATCAAAATTAATGATGGAACTCCCCCACCAGAGCCTAGGTCAACTAATTTTCCTTCTGGTTTATTATTATTTAATTTTTTAATCGTTTCTATAAAGCCTTTAGCATTCAAAATATGCTCTTGAACAGGTGGTTTTCCTAGAAATTTAAGTTTTTGAGCTTGGATCAGAATTTCTTCTAATTCCATAAATTACGAGCTTAGTTGTAAAACAACTCGTCGACGTGGTTCCTCGCCATCACTACTGCTACTTATTCCATCAATATTAGATGCAGCATCGTGTATGATTTTTCTATCAGCTGCTCCCATTGGCTCTAGTGGAAGTGGTTTCTTTGTTTCTTTAACAATTGCCGCTTGTTTTTCAGTAAAAGTGATTAGAGACGCTTTACGACGTTCTCTGTAACCCCCAACATCAATAGAAAGTCGATTAGTTTTTCGTCCACCTGCGTGTCGTTGGACCACTGTGCGCGTAATGTCTTGGAGAGCCAATAATGTTCCGGCTTTTGGCCCTATGAGTAACCCAATATCTGAACCATCAATAGAACCAATAATTCTTTCTTCTTCCATTCTGATACTGACTGTGGCATCAATATCAAAGCTTTTAACAATTCCTTCAAGAAACTCAACCACTGCTTTTTCTTGCTCTTCTTGTGGCATAGGTTCTCTATTTTCAATGTCTTTTTTAGGCTTATTCACAGTTTTTTTAGGTTTGTTCTGGGGTTTTTTAGGCTGGTTGTTCTTTTGTTCAGTTCCTTTATTGTTAGAGCTTTTACCATTCTTTTTTCTTTTGTTACGTTGATTGCTCCCATTTTTTGAAGGAATATCGACTGGTTTCACTCTTGCTCGTACTCGAGCTTCTGTTTTTTTCAAACCAAATAAACGATTTTCTTCTCTTGTTACTACTTCAAATTCTGCGTCTTCTCTTGCTACTCCAAGTTGGTCTAATGCTAACTCTTCAGCTGCAGCAATGTTTTCTGCGCGTACTTCTACCCATTCCATTTTTTATCTCTTCTTTTTGTTTCGACGACGTGAGCCAGGTGTGTCTTGTTGATTATTTTTCTTTGGTGTCACCCTTTTAGATGTAGGGCGAGCTTGTGGCTCTTTACGCTCTACCACCTTTCCTTTTTTAGGTGCATTTGATGATGCTTCAGGTGGTTTTTTCTTGCGTTTCTTTGGTGGATTCGTCAAATGACGACGGGATCCATGTAGTTCCGGATTAGCTTGTGCTTTTGTCTCTTTTTCTCTTTTAGCCGCTTCTACCATTTCTTTTGTCGGACGAATTATTTCTTCGGTCTCCTCATTATCTCCATAGTATTTCCGTGTAATAAATAATTGCGTTAACACACGAAATGCGTTTGATGTAAGAAAATAAAATACGAGTGCAGCTGGAAATGTAAAAGAAAATATAGGTAACATGAAAGGCATATATTTCATAATAAACTGCTGCTGAGCAGGCATTTCAGACATTGATGCCGAAGATCGAGATTGTATTTGTCGTTGTTGATACCAGGCAGACACTCCAACAAGCAGGACGAGTATAAGATATGGAAACCCAGTTATAACACTGTCTTTCAGTGCTCCGAATGGGCTTATTGCTAAATCAATTCCCCAAGATTTCATTTCAGTCGCTTTAGATAAATCTAAATACATTTGTGTATCTAAACCAACAAAATCCGGATTAAAAACTCTTTTGCTTAAAACAATTGATTGAGTTGGGTCCACACCTGTGAAAACAGCATCTCCTAGTGATAGACCAGCATCACCTGTTCTACGACTAAGTCCCCGAACCGTATAAAAAAGACCGAAGAATATAGGCATTTGAGCTATTAATGGAAGGCATCCAGCCAAAGGATTTATCCCATTTGCTTGATATAGAGCCATCATTTCTTGATTTAATCGTTCTTTATCATGACCATATTTTTTCCGTAATTTTTTCAACTCTGGAGCAACCCGTTGAGTAGCAATCATGCTTCTTGTTTGTTTTATAGTGACCGGAAATAGAACTATCATAACTAAACACGTAAAAATAATGATTGCTCCGGCATAATCAGGAATAATTTTATATATTTGAGTGAGAATTTTTCCAAAAAAATCTAACATTTATATTCCTTCTTGGGAATTGGGTCGTATCCATAACTTCCCCAAGGGTGACATCTGCATAATCGTTTTGTTGTAAACCAACCACCCCGAAGAACTCCATGGCTTTCAATCGCCTCAGATGCATATTCAGAACAAGAAGGAACAAAACGACAACTTGGAAGTCGGTTAGCTGTTATTGTTTGATAAATGAAAATAGCCCTTTGAGCTGCTCTTTTACCTAAATTTAATCGATTTTTAGTCATTTCCATGTTTAAATTTTAAATCTGTTAATACTGTTTCTAAAAGTTCATTCGTATTTAAATTTTCGCTTTCAGATGAATGAATTTTTATTAAATAATTACCTTGAAGAAATATTTCGGGTTTCTCATACATTAATTTTCTAAATGCCTCACGATATTTTCTCCGAATTTTGTTTCGAACAACCGCTTTACCGACTGTTTTTGGAATAGCAAATGCCAAGCAGGGTTTTTCAACTTTTTCACTAAGGAAAACCAACTCCATGGAGCTTTTTTTTATTCGAACTCCCCTTCTTATTAAAGAAGTATGGCGGTCTCTTCCTTTAACTTTTCCAATTACGCTGACAGTTTTTGCCTTCCACGCCGCCGACGCGAATTTATAATTGCTCGGCCTCCTCTAGTTGACATTCTTTGCCGAAATCCATGTTTTTTAGATCGGCGCCGAACATTTGGTTGAAATGTTCTTTTCACTTTTAATCCTTTTCCAATATGATCTTATTTTCAACACATCCCGGATTCTAAGCCAGATCTTAGTCGACTTTCGGTTTTACCAGGCAGCATTGATTACTACTAATACGTTAACGGTAGGGGTGGGAACAAAGTTATTACAACCTCTAGAAAATGTAATTTTCAACTTTTTATAAAAGTTATCCACAGGTAAATTTTGGGTTTAGGCATTTTTTCTTCCACACCCTGTGGATAAGTCTCAAAAAATGGCTTTGACCAGCTAAAACAAATCCACTTAACTTCCACTTTTAAATTGTGTTTCTTGCTGCTAGCTTCTTCTTTCACAAGAAAGAAAGCAAGATCTCCACATCATTGCACACACCACCAACACATTTAGCTAAATATTTGTGGAGTACAAAATAAAGAAAGAAGAATATCTATGTCAAACGTGACACAATTATGGGATGCGTGTGCTCAATCAATCCGTGATCAAGTCTCTGATGGTGTATGGCAATCAACATTCAAGGAAGCCAGGCCACAATCAATAACCGAAAACGAATTAGTATTGACTGTCCCAAACCAATGGGTAAAGACCCAAGTCGAAGGAAAATATAACCCTTTAGTAATAGAAGCCCTCGATGAAGTCTCTCCAAACCACATTCAACTAATTGTCGAAGTTGATACTAAAAACAGTGATGAAATGGACCTTTTAGCTGATCATACGCCGATTCCTGAAAAAGCAAAGGATGAAGTTTATGAAAATATAACTGAAGGTTTAACAGAACCGAGAAAACCTTTAATAAATAACAAAAAATACACATTTGATACCTTTGTTACTGGAACAAGCAATCGTTTTGCTCATGCAGCTGCACTTTCAGTTGCTGAACGCCCTGCTGAATCTTATAACCCTCTATTCATCCATGGAGAAGCAGGATTAGGAAAAACACACCTCCTACAAGCGATAGAAAGCTATATTCACGAGAATTATCCACTCCATTCAACAAAATATGTGTCTACTGAAACATTTCTAAACGAATTTATTGAATCTATCAAAACAAACAAAAGATCTGAATTTAAAAGCCGATACAGAGAAATCGATGTCCTTTTAGTAGATGACATACAATTTCTTGAAGGAAAAGAAGGTTTACAAGAAGAATTTTTCCATACTTTTAATAGTTTACATCAAGCAAACAAACAAATAGTTTTGTCATCCGACCGACCCCCGGATGCTATTTCAACTTTAGAAGACCGGCTGAGAAGCAGATTTAAAATGGGATTATTAACTGACATACAACCCCCTGATCTAGAAACACGCCTCGCTATTCTTCGTAAAAAAGCAGAAAATGAAACTATTCCTATTCCCGCTGATGTACTCGAGTTTATTGCTACACACGCAAAAGAAAATATCCGTGAGTTAGAAGGAGCTTTAATTCGTGTTTGCGCTTTCGCAAAGCTAAACAGCCAACCACTCGATATTGATGTAACAAAAACAGTCCTTCAAGAACTCATAGCATTAAGAAAACCCAGGCCTATAACACCAGCTGTTATTTTAGATGCCACAGCTGAAAAATTTGGGCTTTTAAAAGAAGACATCATTGGTCAACGACGGCATCGCCCCCTTGTTACTGCTCGCCAAATCGCAATGTACGTTTTTCGTGAATTAACAGAATTAAGCTACCCAGCGATAGCAAGAGAGTTTGGTGGAAGAGATCATACAACAGTCATTCATGCTGTAGATAAAATAAGCACCTTAATGCCAGCAAAACAACAAATATATGATGACGTTACTGACTTAATACAAACAATACGATCAGGTAAATAACTCTTCCACAGCCGTTGTGGAGTAATATAAAATCTGTTGAAAAGAAAACAATTATAAATAATTTAAAATTACCCTAACCCAAACAAGGCTGTGGATTACTAGACTAATTAACAGGTATTCCACATGTAGAATACTTCTCTGAACAGGGGAAATACGGTCTTACACACATACACACATACCTACTACTATTACTAACTATATAAAAAATAAAGATAAGAAGAAGGAGTTCTCCACACGTGAAGTTTCGATGCGATCGCGATGACTTAGTTGAAGCACTAAATACAGCAAGTAAAGCCGTTACAAACCGGGCAACACTGCCCGTGTTGAATGGTTTACGCTTATCGTTAGAAAACGATACTTTAGTTATTACTGGAAGTGATCTAGATCTAACTATCACTGTCATTGTTGAAGTAAGCGGAGAAAAGGATGGAATATCCGTTGTCCCAGCAAAACTTTTATCCGATGTTATCCGTTCTGTCGAATCAGGAATTGTTGATTTAACGGTCGAAGAGACAGATCTACAAGTAATCGCAGGAAGAAGTGAATTTGTACTTAGAACAATTCCTGCAGATGAATACCCGATATTTGATGAAATTACAACTGAACCAGTAAATGTTGATGCTTCTATGCTTGTAAAAGCATTAGAGCAGGTTACACCTGCAGCTTCATCTGATGATTCAAGACCAATACTTACTGGTGTATATATGATCGCTGAAACAGAAGGATTTAGACTTGTAGCTACAGATTCCTACAGACTTGCTGTTAGAGACATGCCAGGTTCTTCTTTATTAGTTGGCCAGCCGCCAATACTTGTTCCATCACGAGCATTAACAGAACTAGCGCGATTATTAGAAGGAAATAAGGAAGCTTCTCTTCATTTAGGAGAGAAAGAAGCTTCTTTTGTCGTGAATAACGTGAGAATGACAACACGTCTTATCGAAGGAGAATTTCCAGATTATAAACGGTTAGTGCCTGATGATAATCCGAATAAAATGACAGCAAACCGATCTGAATTACGAGATGCTGTTAAAAGAGTTCGTTTACTGGCACAAGAAGCCACTCCGATACGATTAGAAATGAATTCTTCAGGATTACAATTAATAGCAAAAACACAAGATATTGGTGAAGCACACGAAACTGTTGATGCTGGATATTCAGGTGAAGATTTAACAATTGCATTTAACGCGGAATATTTATTAAAAGGCCTTGAAATTGCTCCAGGCGATGACATCACACTCGAAACACGAGATAATCAAAAACCAGCTGTTTTAAAATCAGATGATCACCCAGAATTCCTGTATCTTTTAATGCCAGTTCGAATCTCATAAGAGGTTTTCATGGTTCATGTCCAGAGTTTATGGCTACAGAACTTTCGTAATTACAAAGAACAAGAAACGATATTTGGTTTAGGGACAACCGTCATTTTTGGTGACAATGGGCAAGGGAAAACAAACCTCATTGAAGCAATAAATTATCTAGGAACAGCCGCATCTTTTCGAGGGGTTCCGACAGAAGCATTAATTCGTGATACGACCGAAACCGCAATAATACGTGGTGAAGTTATTCACGAACAAAGAAACCTTTTGGTCGAAGCTGAAATATCAAAAACTAGACAAAATAGTATTGCTGTTAACAAACAGAAAATTCGACCTATTAGAAACCTTGTTGGATTAATACCGATCACTATTTTTGGGCCAGATGATCTTTCGCTGGTTAAAGCAGGCCCTAGTGAAAGAAGAAATTATATAGATAATTTACTTATTCAAATTCACCCACAGAATATGAAAACTCGAATGGATCTTGAGTCAGTTTTAAAACAACGAAATGCTCTTCTAAAGCAAGCTAAAGGAAGATTAAATAAAGAACAACAAACAACACTTGATATTTGGACAACCCAATTTGATTTATTAGCCCACGAATGGGCAGAAAAAAGAAAAAAAACACTCACCGCATTAGCAGAGTCTGTAAAAAGTGCTTATGAAGAATTAGCCGGGAAAACAAAAGAACCCAATTTAATATATCAACCGGATTGGTTTCAAAAAGGATTAAAAACGACATTACATTCCGTTCAAAACGATGAAATTAGAAGAGGAACAACACTTATAGGCCCCCATAGAGATGAAATCACAATTGAACTTGGAGGAATGGCAGCGAGAACACATGCATCACAAGGTGAACAAAGAACAATAGCCTTAGCTCTCCGTGTAGCAGGACATCAGCTACTGAAAGAAACACACAAAACAAAACCAGTTTTGTTATTAGATGATGTTTTTTCAGAACTAGATGACACGCGAACAAAAGCACTGCTAGAACTTTTTGTTGCGGATCAAACTTTTATAACAACAGCTATTAATCCTGAAAAAATTCCTACTTCTAACTATTTATATATTAAAAACGGAAAAATTAAAGAAAAATAATTGATTCTAAGTATTAGTGGTTTAGCATACAAAAATGAGTTGGGAGCCTCTATATGGTCAAGAGAAACAACCTACAAAACTGAATTCGTTACTGAATACTGTTATGCATAAATTGGCTGGGACATCAACACAGGTTATTGATGAAATTTTTTCAAATTGGGATGAAATAATTGGCGAAAAGTTAGGAAAATATACTCGGCCTACTCACTTAAAAGATAACTGTTTACATATACAGGCAGACGACCCAGTTATAGCAAAAGAATTAGAATGGCGAAGTAAAAAAATTATTGAAAAAGCAAATCTATTAATCCCAAAAGCCTTAATTGAGCGAACAAAAATAACATCCAAAAAAGAAAAATAAAAAACTAAAATCTATTAAGTAATTTTCTCTAAGTAACCCACTACCAAACATGTAAAAATGGTAGAATAGTAATCTTGTGAATTAGCCTTCTGACCACGGCTTTTATATAAAAGAAACAGGTTATTTTCTGGATTTTCACAATAAATAAACTGTAGGAAATTTTATTAAAAATGACGCAAACAACTGACTCATACAGTGCACAAGATATTCAAGTTTTAGAAGGGTTAGAAGCTGTTAGAAAACGCCCTGGTATGTATATAGGGTCAACAGGGCCAACGGGATTACATCACTTAGTTTATGAAGTAGTTGATAATGCTGTAGACGAAGCAATGGCTGGCCACTGCACAATAATTGAAGTAGAAATTCTTCCCGATGGAGGTTGTGCGGTTCGAGACAATGGAAGAGGAATTCCAGTAGGAAATCATAAACAGTATGAAGATCTTTCAGCTGCAGAAGTGGTTCTTACTGTTTTACATGCAGGTGGAAAATTTGGCGGAGATGGATATAAAGTGTCCGGTGGGTTGCATGGGGTTGGAGTTTCTGTTGTCAACGCATTGAGTTCCCAAGTTGAAGTAGAAATAGACCGAGATGGGAAAAGATATTTCATGTCTTTTCACAATGGGGGTGAACCAAAGAAAAAACTTACGCCCACTGGAGAAGCTCCAGACAACAGGACAGGAACAACAGTTCGATTTTGGCCAGACAGTGAGATCTTTAAAGAAGGTATTGATTTTCGAGCCACAACATTGCTTGAACGATTTCAAATGATGGCATTTCTAAATAAAGGATTAGAAATAACCTTTATAGATAATCGAAAAAATACTGATAATAAAAAACATTCATACCAATATGAAGGTGGAATCAAAGATTTTGTCCAACACGTAAACGCATCTAAAGAAGCCCTGTTTGATTCAGTAGGGTTTTTCGAAGAAGAAGATGATGACCAAGAAGTAGAAATTGCTTTCCAATGGAACACTGGATTTAATGCGGACGGCATACATTCTTTTGCAAATGGAATTGCTACCAGCGAAGGTGGAATGCATGAACAAGGATTCCGAACAGCCCTAACAAGAGTCGTAAACAAATACGCACGAGATAGTGGTCAATTAAAAGAAAAAGATGACAGCTTACAAGGTGAAGATATCAGGGAAGGCTTAACAGCAATCATTTCTGTAAGATTACGAGAACCTCAATTTGAAGGACAAACAAAAGGAAAACTCGGCAATGTTTCCATTAAATCATTGGTAGAAAAAGCCACTGGAGAACATTTAAGAGACTGGTTTGAAGAAAATCCTTCAGAAGCAAAAAGAGTTATACAAAAATCACTACAAGCTGCTCGTGCTCGTATTGCTGCACGAAGCGCAAGAGATGCAACGCGAAGAAAATCTGCTTTAGATGGAGCAGGCCTCCCAGGAAAATTAACAGATTGTTCAAGTAGTAATCCAGAAGAAGCAGAAATTTATATTGTCGAAGGTAATTCGGCTGGTGGTTCAGCAAAAGATGCTAGAGATCCAAGAACGATGGCAATTCTTCCTATACGTGGGAAAATTCTAAATGTTGAACGGTCAAGAATAGACAAAATGCTTAACAATACTGAAGTACAAGCACTAATTTCAGCTATTGGGGCTGGTTTTGGAGATGAATTCGATATTGAAAAAATTCGCTACCATAAAATTGTTTTATTAGCTGACGCTGATGTTGATGGCAGCCACATACGGACACTTCTCCTTACTTTTTTATATCGACAAATGAAAGAGCTTGTATTAAAAGGGCATGTTTATATTGCACAACCTCCCTTATTCTCAACAGAAGTAAAAAAAACAAAAATATATCTAAAAGATGAACATGCAAGAGAAGCTTTCTTGGAAGAGAACCCAAAGCACAAATCAGAATTTGGGAGGCTAAAAGGTCTAGGTGAAATGAATGCGGAAGAGTTATGGGACACCACCATGGATCCAGAAAAGAGAACCTTGCTTAAAGTAACAGTTGAACAAGCATCTATAGCCGATGAAGTTTTCTCAAAACTGATGGGAGAGGATGTTGAAAGCAGAAAAACTTTTATTCAAACAAACGCAAAAGATGTTCGGTTTCTCGATATCTAAAATAGGTGAAGGAAGATATGAGCAACATTGATACAACAACTCCTGATGAACAAAATGAAGGAGTAGAAGATGTTGAAATTCAGCAAGAAATGGAACAATCTTTTCTTGACTACGCTATGTCAGTTATTGTTGCTCGTGCTTTGCCTGACGCAAGAGACGGACTGAAACCAGTTCATCGGCGCATCCTTTGGGGAATGTATGACACAAATGTTCGACCAGATAGATCACATGTAAAATGTGCAACAGTTGTTGGAGAAGTTATGGGCCATTATCACCCACATGGTGATAGTGCTATATATGAAGCCCTAGTTCGAATGGGACAAACATGGTCATTACGGTACCCACTTATTGATCCTCATGGAAACTTTGGGTCTCCTAATGATGGTGCTGCAGCAATGCGGTACACAGAAAGCCGTCTTTCCGAATTAGCAATGAAAATGATGGAAGGAATAGACGAAGAAACAGTTGATTTTTTAGATAATTTTGATGGATCGTCTCAAGAACCAAAAGTTCTGCCATCTCGCTTTCCCAATCTTCTTGTAAACGGGGGACAAGGTATAGCTGTAGGAATGGCAACAAATATTCCACCACACAACCTTAGAGAAGTTGCTGACGCAGCTATACATCTTATAAATAACCCAGAAGCAACTATTAAAGACCTTATGGAATATATCAAAGGCCCTGATTTCCCAACAGGTGGTGAAATACTCGGGCACTCTGGAATATACCAAGCGTATATGACCGGTCGCGGTTCTATAAAAGTTCGAGCTAAAGCAGAGATTATTGAAGGACAAAAATATGATCAAATAGTAGTAACAGAAATTCCATATCAAACAAGTGTTGAAACAATCGAAGAAAAAGCAGCAGATTTAGTTGACAGAAAAGACCTTGATGGAATAAGACTTATTCGAAATGAGTCAGCTAAAGGAAAAACAAGATTAGTTTTTGAACTTAAAAAAGATGCTCCAGCACTAGTTATACTGAATCAACTTTATAAAGGAACACCTCTCCAAACATCATTTTCTGTAAATATGGTCGCTCTTGATGATGGTGTTCCACGAACCATGACACTTCTTGATGCACTAACTTGTTGGGTTAATCATCAGATTGAGATAGTTACAAGAAGAACAGAATATAGACTCGAACGCGCTGAACATGACTTACATATAAATGCAGGGCTATTAAAAGCAATCGGAATGATTGATGAAATAATTTCAACAATTAGATTAAGTGAAGATAGAGCAACTGCCCGAGAATCGTTAATGTCAGACCCCTTTGAATTTACTGAAATACAAACAAACCATATTTTAGATATGCAATTAGGGAGACTTACACGTTTAGGAAGAGATCAAATAGAAGAAAAAGTATCAGAATTGACTGAATCAATAATTGAATTTCAAGGAATTCTTGCTGACGATCAAGTTCTAAGAAATATAATCATTGAAGAACTTACTGAAATACGAAATGACTTTTCAAATGAAAGACGAACAGAACTTGTAGTAGATCCTGGCGACTTTCTAATAGAAGACCTAATAGAAGACGAAGATTTAGTCTTCTCACTTAGTGAAGGCGGGTATGTAAAAACAGTATCTAGTGATGAGTTTAGAAGCCAAGGGAGAGGTGGAAGGGGAGTAGCAGGAGCTTCCCTAAAGGATGAAGACCTTGTTACGACAATTTTACATACATCAGCTCATGCATACCTGTTATTTTTTACAAGCTTAGGAAAAGTTCATCGATTAAAAGCTCATCAAATTCCAACTATGGGAAGAACAGCTCGCGGAACAGCAATCGTAAATTTATTACATCTTTCTCCAGAAGAAAAAGTTGCGGCAGTTGTTGATACGCGAGATTACGAAACAAACCGATTTTTAGTCTTTGCAACAAAAAAAGGGCAAGTTAAAAAAACAAAATTTACTGAATACGACAAATCCCGATCAAAAGGGTTAATAGCTATAAACCTAAAAGAAGGCGATGAGTTAGTCCGAGTCATTCCTACTACTGGAGAAGACGATATTTGTCTTGTCAGCTCAAATGGTAAAGTCATGCGTTTCCATGAGAAAGAAGCACGACCAATGGGTCGTTCAGCTGGGGGAGTAAGAGGCATTAAATTAAAAGAAGAAGATGAAGTTGTTGCTGCAAGTATTGCTAGAGAAGCTAAAACCTTATTAATTGTTACTGATAAAGGCTATGGAAAAAGAACAGAGATGGAAAATTTTACCTCTAAACACAGAGCTGGACAGGGGGTTGTAGGTATAAAACTTTCTAAAGAAAGAGGAAAAGTCGTAGCAAGCCGAGCAGTAGGAGACGATGATGAAGTATTCATGATCTCTTCAAACGGGGTAATAATACGAATGCAAGTAAATTCAATTTCTGTACAGGGTAGAAGTGCTACAGGAGTCAAACTTATGGCTGTCGAAGAGGGAGTGCAAGTAACTGCAATAGCTCCGGTTATTCAGGATAATGAGCTACAAGAACCAACTGTTGAAACATAACTTTAAAGCACAAACAAATTTTCATTAGGGGTATGCCATCCCTACAACCCCTCACGTCACCTACACTACGAACAATGGCTGAGACACAAAATGGCATGACTGATAAAGAGGAAGCAGCAGTACTCCCTGAAGAGAAAGAAAAAATTGATATTGATTTTTTCGAAACTCAGGAAAAAACTGATTCCAAAAAAGACATATATCCAGACACTGAACTAACTGAAGCTGAAGAAAAAATTTTTGGAACTTTAAAATCACCACCTAACCGGCCCAAAAAACAAAGAAAAATATCTATTTTTGAGAAAAGAAGAAGAGTTAAATTACAAGCCAGAAGAGTACGACGAATAATTCGCCACATAGAGGTCTGGTCGGTTTTAAAAATATCAATACTTTTTTATGCTTGCCTCTGGGCTATTTTTCTTATTGCAGGTTTCCTTATCTGGGGTGTTGCTGAATCATCAGGCACTGTAGGGAAATTGGAGAGTTTAATAACAGAACTATTTGCATTAGATACTTTCACGTTTGACGGTAAACAAATATTTCGAGGATATGCCCTTGGTGGATTAGTTCTTGCGATTGCTGGGTCCACTATGAATGTCTTAATGTGTTTGATTTTTAATCTAATAAGCGACCTTACTGGAGGGTTGCGAATCACGATGATTGAGGAAGAAACAGTACGTCCTTCCCCTCCAAGAAGACTCCGGAGACGTAACGTCCGATGATAAAGGTTTCTACTTCTTCATAAGCCCACTAGCGTGTTCTTTTGATTCTCCGCGATATCGTAGAATCCTTCTGTAATAAAATGGGCCTATAGCTCAGTTGGTTAGAGCGCACCCCTGATAAGGGTGAGGTCGTTGGTTCAACTCCAACTAGGCCCACAAGGTATAGATTTTCAAAAAAAATCATATTGAGTAAAATCTAAAATATGCGACAAACACAACAAGATAAACCGAAAAAATGAGACTATTCCTACGAGGCCTCTTATCTATCGTTGGCGCAATTGCAATATCTGCCATACTTAAATCACGGGAAACGGGAAACATCCCCTTACAAAGTGGCGGATGGCGAAATTTAGAAACCGATTAAACACTAATCATGGCAGGAATCGGAATCATTGGATTAGGAGCAGTTGGTTCACAATTAGTTCAACGTCTCAACGCATCAAAACTAAATACACTTGTCTACCTATACGACACGAATATTTCAAAAACAGTTTCATTAATTGATGAAGTTGACGAGAATTTCATTTCGTCACAAAGCCCACGTATCGAAAATGAAAAAATATCAACTCTTATTATTACCTCACCCCCTGGACAACACTTAGAAACAGCACAACGAGCTATTAAAAAAGGGATTTCAATTATTTCAACATCAGACAGAATTAGTGACATTATGGGGTTACTAAAATTAAAATCTTTAGCAGAAAAACATAA
>MDSW01222286.1_pt1 | contig 47833 bp, 45 predicted proteins | sample 811171 | NCBI WGS metagenome assembly MDSW01 (sample SAMN05326641, study PRJNA326480) | marine metagenome | isolation source: seawater | place: Atlantic Ocean: North West | collected 2012
TCCGGGCTGCCCTCGGTCGGTCGCGAGCCCTGCGGTCTCGCTCCACTCCCTCGGCGCGGCCCAAAGCGTCCGCAAGGGGCCTGCGCGGCACGCACCCGCGGACAGTGCGTGGTATCAGGGCATTGCAGCCTGGATTAAGCCAACTGGATCAGTCCTGGACGGACAGGCCCTCGGGGCAGGCGACGCCGGTGCCGCCGAGGCCGCAGTAGCCGCCGGGGTTCCTGGCCAGGTACTGCTGGTGGTAGTCCTCGGCGAAGTAGAACGGCGGTGCGGGCAGTATCTCGGTGGTGATGGCGCCGAAGCCGGCGGCGTCCAGGGAGGCCTGGAAGGCCTCGCGCGAGCTCGCCGCGAGGGCGGCCTGCTCGTCGTCATAGGTATAGATACCCGAGCGGTACTGGGTGCCGACGTCATTGCCCTGGCGCAGGCCCTGGGTCGGGTCGTGGCCCTCCCAGAACACCCGCAACAATTGCGCGTAGCTGACCACGGCCGGGTCGAAGATCACGCGGACCACCTCGTTGTGCCCCGTGCGCCCGCTGCACACCTCGCGATAGGTCGGGTTGGGGGTGAAACCCGCGGCGTAGCCGGCGGCGGTGGTGAACACGCCCGGCAACTGCCAGAACATGCGCTCCACGCCCCAGAAGCAGCCCATGCCGAACATGGCCTGGGCCAGGTGATCGGCGAAGGGCCCCTGCATGGGGTTGCCGTTGACGAAATGGGTGGCCGCCACCGGCATGGACTCGTCCCTGCCGGGCAGGGCCTCGTCGGCGGTCGGCATGCTTACAGCGGTTTTGCGCAACAGGCTCATGGGCTGCAAGTATAGCGCCGATTGGGCTACAGTAGCATCCCGATCAAGGAGGGACCCATGGCCATCACTCGCCGTTCCCTGCTGGGCCTGATGTCCGGCAGCACCTTCGTACTGACCGCCGCGCCCGGCGCACTGGGAACGCTGAGCGCCCCGCCGCCACTGGACCCGGCGCGCTTCCCCCAGGGCGTGGCCTCGGGCGACCCGCGGCCGGACAGCGTGATGCTGTGGCCCCGCGCCGAGCCGCTCGCGCCGGGAGCGCCGGCGGTGACCCTGCTGCTGGAGGTGAGCAGCGACCCGGACTTCACCGAGCTGGTACTGCAGTCGCCCCTGCGGGCGCCGGCGGAATCGGATTACACCGTGCGCGCCTTCGTCGACGGCCTCGCCGCCGACAGTATCTATTACTATCGCTTTCGCGGCGCGCGCGACTCGCGCTCGCGCACCGGGCGCACGCGCACGGCGCCGGCGGCGGACCAGGCGCGCAGGATCAACCTGGCGTTCACCAGTTGCCAGAGTTACGAACAGGCCCACTACGGCGCCTGGGCGCGCATGATCGCGCAGGACGAACAGGCCGCCGACGGAGAAGCGATCGATTTCGTGCTGCACCTGGGCGATTTCATCTACGAACGCTGCTGGCACACACGTATCGACGGCACGCCCCAGGCGCGCCGGGTGCCGGACTTCCCCGACGGCGTGGACAGCGAAAAGAACCGCTACGCCGTCTCCCTGGCGGACTACCGCCACCTGTACAAGGTGTACCTCTCCGACCCTCACCTGCAGGCGGCCCGCGCGCGCTGGCCCTTCGTGTGCACCTGGGACGACCACGAGTACGCCAACGATAACTACCAGTCCTACAGCACCTACAACGGCGAGCACGTGTGCGACCCGCAGCGCAAACTGCACGCGAACCAGGCCTGGTTCGAGTTCATACCGACGGTGCTGGACGAGCTGCAGCAAGCGGCCCACGACTTCCGCGCCACCGCGCTGGCCGGCCCGGCCGAGGCGCAGAACGCCGCCGCGGTGGACAGCCTGCGCATCTACCGGCGGCTGTCCTGGGGCCGCCAGCTCGACCTGGTGCTCACCGACCTGCGCAGTTACCGCAGCCCGCCCTGCCTGGAAGAGGGCTTCGCCGACAGCCTGGGCCTGCCGCTGGACCCGGTGGAACTGGTGGAGATCGCCGACGCCGGTCGCGATTACGCCGGCGGGCATGCGCCGGCCACACTGCGCTGGGGCGATGGCAGCACGCCCAATCCCGCCCGCGACCGGGCCCCGGGCAGCATGCTCGGCGCCGCGCAGCGCGACTGGTTTCTGCGCACCCTGGGCGATTCCCCGGCGCGCTGGAAACTGTGGGGCAACTCGCTGCCCCTGCTGCCCATGCGGCTGGACCTGTCCAGCCTGCCCCTGACCGTGTACGAGGACAGCATCTTCAACCTCGACGCCTGGGCGGGGTATCCCCACGAGGTGCGCCTGCTCATGGACGGCCTGCGCGAGCGCCAGGTGGGCGGCGTGGTGTCGCTGTCCGGTGACCACCACATGCACGGCGCAGGCAGTATCCGGCGCTCCCCCGCCGAGCCCGACGCCCCGGCGGTCACGGTGGATTTCACCGTCGCCGGCATCAGCTCCTCGCCCATCTTCGAGGACCTCATGGCGGTGGCGCGGCGCAACTACAACGCCTTTCGCACCCTGGTCTACCGCGAGGACGGCGACGGCCTCGACCCGGTGTGGAACATGTCCATGCTGGACGGGGTGCTACCGGCCTACCTGTACTCGAAAACGGGACTGAAGGGCCCGGCGCGCTGGCTGGGCCCGAACGCCGCCAACCCGGGCCTGCGCTACGTCGACACCACCGCCAACGGCTACGGCCTGGCCAGTTTCGATGCGGATGCGCTGAGCGTGAGCATGGTCACGCTGGAGGACTGTCGCGAGGCGTTCAGCGAACCGCCGGCGATCGCCCACGTGGCGCATTTCCGCCTGCCCCACTGGCGCGGCGGCGAGGCGCCGCAACTGCAGGGGCCGGAATTCGAGGGCAGTGCGCCGTTTCCCTTTGAACCTAGCGCGGTGTAGGCTGTCTGAATACAGGGAACGCGGTAAAACGCCCACGCGGTTCATACACCTGTCATGAAGCGCTTTTACCCTGCTCCGGAACAAAAAATCACTGGAAAGCCATCGGCCCCGGAGAACGGGCCGGCAGGATGAATCGAACAACGAATACTATGAATACCGTCAAAATCAACGCCAGCGAACTGTGCAGCCGCAAACTGTGGCAGCTCATCAATGCCAGCGCCGCGGAGCGCATCAGCGAAACCGAACTGAGCGAGGTCGTCGAGGAACTGGCCAGGCGCCGCCACTACCTGGAGGATTTGCAGGAATTGGGTAAACTGGGGGACCATCGCGACAACTGAGGGCGCGCCCCGCAACGCCATGCCCAAACCTCCCTCGCGCCGGTCCTCCTCCTCGGAGATCGCGCGGTTCCTGCACAAGAGCAAGGCCATCTCACAATTCGTCGAGCGGCAGCCGCGACTGCTGTTCGCCGTCGACGCCACCGCCAGCCGCCAGCCCACCTGGGATACCGCCAGCCATATCCAGCAGGAGATGTTCCGCGCCACCGCGAAGGTCGCGCAACTGTCGGTCCAGCTGTGCTACTACCGCGGCTTCCACGATTTCAGCGCCAGCCCCTGGCTGGACGACAGCGCGCGCTTGCGCCAGCTGATGGGGGCGGTGCGCTGCGAGGGCGGGCACACCCAGATCGCCCGCCTGCTGCGCCACGCCCTGGCCGAGCACGGCGCGGCGCCGGTGCGCGCGGTGGTGTTTATCGGTGACGCGCTGGAGGAAAATCCCGACACCCTGTGCGACCTCGCCGGGCAGTGCGGCATCCTGCGCCTGCCGCTGTTCCTGTTCCAGGAGGGCGACGAGCGCCGCGTGCGCGACACCTTCGAGCAGATGGCGCGCCTGTCCGGCGGCGCCTGGGCGCGCTTCGACAGCCGCAGCGCCGACACGCTCGCCGCCCTGCTGGGCGCCGTGGCCTGTTACGCCGCGGGCGGCCGGGCCGCCCTGGAAAACAATGCCAGCGAGGGTGCTAAACTGCTGCTGCGTCAACTGCCCAACTAGAACCCGGGAAGCGAGCTCCTTGCCAAGACTCATACTGCTGCTGGCGATCATCGCCGTCGTCTACCTGCTGGTGCGCCGCGCGCGCGCCCTGCCGCCACAACAGCGCCGTGGAGCGTACCTCAAGCTGGCGCTGGGCGCCGCGCTGGTGGCCGCGCTGGGCCTGACGCTCACCGGGCGCATGCACTGGGTCGGGGCGGCACTCACCGGACTGCTGGTGGCGGCGCGGCAGTTGCTGCCCGTGCTGGTGCGACTGTTTCCCATGCTGTCCAGCCTGCGCAGCCAGGGGGCAACCGGCGGACGCGGCTCCACGGTAGAGAGCGACATCCTGCGCATGCACCTGGATCACGACAGCGGCGACCTGCAGGGCGAGGTGCTGCGCGGCGAGTTCAAGGGTTGGCGCCTGGCGGATATGGACCGCGCACAGCTGGAATCCCTGCTGGCCTATTGCCGCCGCGAAGACAGCGACTCGGCGCAATTGTTGAGCAGCTACCTGCAGCGCCGCTTTCCCGGCGAGGACAACTTCGACAGCGGTCCCGCCCACGGCGGCGGCGCCATGTCCCGGCGCGAGGCCCTGGCGGTGCTGGGACTGGAGGAAGACGCCACGGAGGAGGATATCGTCGCGGCACACCGCTCGCTGATGCAAAAGCTGCACCCGGACCGGGGCGGCAACGACTACCTGGCGGCCAAGCTGAACCAGGCCAAGGACCTGTTGCTGGGGTGAAGCGCCTCGCCGGCGTGGGCAAAGCGCCGCGCTTGGCTTAAAATTGCGCGCGGGACAACACGGGGAAACGACACATGACTGACGTGTACGTGGTGCGCAATCAACTGGGTCATTACTGGGGCAAGGGCAAGGCGTGGGCGGACGGCTCCGACCCGCGCAGCGTGGCCCGCTTCAGGCACGAGGACGAGGCGGTCAATACGCTGTTCGAGCTGAGCTCCAGGGACATCGAACTGCGCGGCGAGGTGCTCGCCGTGACCCTGTCCGAGCGCGGCGAGCCCCAGGTCACGCCCAGCGACCACCCCCTGCCGCAGGAGCCGGAAGAGGACGACGAGGACGCGGCCGCCGCGAGCGGCGAGGACGCGCTGAGCTCTTGAAAATCGCGCGCCACGCCCCCATTCCCGGCTGGAGTGGGCGGCCGGCGCGGGAACCCCGCTTCGAGCCGCGGGTCGAAGCACAGCGGACACGAAACCACGCGACAGCCAAGTAGCGGAGGCAAGCATGCGTATCCTGTTGTTCCTGGGCACCAACCTGGCGGTGATGATCCTGGCTGGCGTCATTTTCAACCTGCTCGGCCTGCAGGGCATTCTCGCCGCCAACGGGGTGGACCTGAACCTCACCGGGCTGCTGGTGTACTGTGGCCTGTTCGGTTTCGGCGGCGCCTTCGTCTCGCTGTTCCTGTCGAAGTGGATGGCGAAGCGCTCCACCGGCACCCATATCATCGAGCAGCCGCGCAACCGCGAGGAGCAGTGGCTGCTGGACACCGTCGGGGAGCTGGCCCAGGAAGCCGGTATCGGCATGCCCGAGGTCGGCATCTTCCCCTCGCAGGCGTCCAACGCCTTCGCCACCGGCTGGAATCGCAACGCCGCGCTGGTCGCGGTCAGCTCAGGCCTGCTGCAGCGCTTCCGCCCGGAAGAGGTGCGCGCGGTCATGGCCCACGAGATCGGCCACGTCGCCAACGGCGACATGGTGACCCTCACCCTGATCCAGGGCGTGCTCAATACCTTCGTCCTGTTCCTGGCGCGCGTCATCGGGCATACGGTTGACCGGGTGGTGTTCAAGAACGAACGCGGCTTCGGTATCGGCGCCTTCGCTGTCACCATGGTGGCGCAGGTCGTGCTGGGCCTGCTGGCCAGCATGATCGTGGCCTGGTTCTCGCGCTGGCGCGAATACCGCGCGGACCATGCGGGAGCCACACTGACGCAGCCGGCGCACATGGTGGCCGCCCTGCAGCGGCTGCAGATGGAGCAGAACCAGCCCCAGGACCTGCCCGACGAACTGACCGCCTTCGGCATCAGCGAAAAGCTGAAACAGGGCATCGGCGCGCTGATGGCCACCCACCCGCCGCTGGACGAGCGCATCCGCGCCCTGCAGGCGGCGGCCTGAGTGCGCCGCGCCCGCTCGTTCAGGGCGCGGCCAACAGGTTGTCCAGTTCCCCGGGGTCCGCCACCAGGTCATAGCTCGCCCGGTCGCCGGGCCCCGCCGCCGACAGGTCGTAGTCGATCGTCTTGATGCCGCCCTGCACCGTGGCGCGCCCGCCCTCCAGGTAGATTTCCACGGCGCGGTCCGCGCTGGCCTCGCGCAGCGGCAGGCCCTCGAAGCCCGCGAACGGCGGCAGCCCCGCGAGGTCCAGCACCGTGGGCGCCAGGTCCAGCAGGCTCACCGGGTGCGTGACATCTGCAACCGGGTAGGCGGGATTGCCCGGCGCACTCACCAGCAGGGGCACCCTGACCGCGGGTTCCCAGAACGTGCTCTTCTGCCAGTGGAATTTTTCGCCCAGGTGAAAACCGTGGTCCGACCACAGGATGATGTCGGTGTTGGCCGCGTGCGCGCTCTCGGCCAGCGCCGCCAGCACCTGGCCGAGCATCGCGTCGGTGTGGGTGAGCGCCGCCAGGTAGGCGCGGGTGTACGCCGCCGCCATGCCCGCCCGGTCAACCGCCTCGTACTGTGGGGCCAGGCCGTAAAGCAGGGGTTTCATGGCGAGCGTCACCGCCTGCGCCGGCTCGTCATCCAGGTCGCCGGCGGGCGGGCGGTGCACCCTGACCTCCTCCCCGCGGTAGAGGTCGTAGGCCCACTGGGGCACCCGCCAGGGCAGGTGCGGCTGGTAAAAGCCCACGGCGAGAAAAAACGGCCGCGCCGCGTCGTAGCGCTGGAGAAATCCACGCGCCCAGGACGCGACGACCTGGTCCGGGTGGGCCGCACCCGGCGCCAGCACCCCATGGTTGATATTGGTACCGTCCGGTCCCGGCCCACTGGCGTCGGGCAGCCTGCTGATAATGACCGCCGGACCCTGCTCGTCCCAGCGTGCAGGCTCGGGACTGTGGAACACCTTGCCGCTGCCGGCCGTGTAGTAACCCTGCCGCGCGAGCACCTCGGGCAGGGAGACGGTTGCAGGATCGCGGTAGATCTCGCGGTAACGGCCGTCAAGGATCGCCATGCGGTCGACGCGGTGCGTGGCCGGGCTCTGCCCAAGCAGCACCGTGGTGCGCGAACCGGCGCATAACGGTACCGCGGCGTAGGCGTTCAGGTAGCGCGTGGAGCGGGCCGCCAGGGCGTCGATATTGGGTGTGTGCAACGTGCCGGGGTAGTCGCCGGCATAGCCGGTCCAGTTGCGCAAATCGTCGATGGCGATAAACAGGATATTGCGCTGCGCCCCGGGTGCCGCCGCCTGTGCGCCGGCCTGGGCGCAGAGCAGCAGGCAGAAAAGAAAGAGCAGGCTGTAGGGGAAATGGTGCCGAAGCAGAACGTTTTCCCTCCCTGGAAAGTCCTCGTATTACAATGCCTTGAACAGGTACTCGCTCATCGGGATGACGTCGATACGCGCCAGGTCGATAAAGCGCTCGCAGCTCTGGAACATCGCGGTGGCGTGCTCACGCAGGACTTCGTCGTCGCCGCCGCTGGCGTAGAAAGCGTGGTCGTCCTGCATCGCCTCGGGCGGAAAGTTCTCCTCGACGATCGCGTGACAGGGGCGCGTATCCTCACCCAGGGCGCGCACCACCAGGTTCTGACGATAGCCGAAGGTCGACTGCGTGTCGATGGCGACACGCGTGTGGCTATCCTTCCACAGCGCCAGCCACTGCTCCCGTTCCAGACCCGCGGGCGGATCCATGAACACCACGTGGCACATGCCGTACACGCGCTCGCCGGGGGCGCTGGGGTGGGCCTGCTGGTTTACCAGCGGCTCGGCCTCCGCCACCAGGTAACAGGTCCGGCGGCTGACCGCCGCGTCGATGGCAGGCTCCCAGCGCGCACAGTCACCGGCGCTGTCCACCCACAGGGACAGCACGGCGTCCGGCAGCGGCGGGTTGTTCTCCATGCGCCGGCCCGCGGCGGGCTCGACGGCGCTGTCGGCCACGCACAGGCGCAGGCCGTGGATGTCGTCGCGCGCGGCCAGTTGCGGGCAGAGACCGGCCAGCAGGGCATCGCGAAAGGCGTCCACCTGCTGCGCGGCGGGTCGCCAGAGTGGGTACAGCAGTTTTTCCATGTCGCCCCGCCCCCCCTGTTACTGGATGCCCACCGGCGGGGTGATGGTCGCGGCGTTGTCTATGACCATCTCCGCGCCGTTGATGAAGCGCGATTCCTCCGAGGCCAGGAACAATACCAGGTTGGCGACGTCCTCCGGCTCACACATATTGGTGAACTCCCCGAGCTTGTCGATCTGCTCCTGGGAGGCGCTGTCCTGGCCCGTGGCCACCTTCACCACCATGGGGGTCTTCACGCCGTCCGGGTGGATGGAATTGCAGCGCACGCCGTTTTTCTGTTCCTTGCAGTACATCGCCACGCTCTTGGTCAGCGCGCGCACCGCGCCCTTGCTCGCACTGTAGGCGGCGACAAAGGACTGGCCATGCAGGGCGGCGACCGAGGACATGTTGACAATGGAGCCGCCGCCTGAGGCCGCCATGGCCGGGATGGCGTGCTTGCAGCCGAGGAACACGCCGTCGCTGTTCACCCCGTTGACCCTGCGCCAGGTGTCCAGGTCGGTGTCGACCACACTGCCCAGGGCAATCATGCCGGCGTTGTTGACCAGGATGTCGAGCTGGCCGAAGCGCTCCACGGTCTGCGCCACCACCGCCGCCCAGTTCTGCTCGTCGCTGACGTCCAGGCGCATGAACACGGCGGCGTCGCCGATACCTTCGGCCACCGCCTGGCCATCCGCCTCGTTCAGGTCCGCCACCACCACCCTGGCGCCCTGCGCCGCGAGCAGCTGCGCATCGGCCCTGCCCATACCACTGGCGCCACCGGTAACGATCGCCACCTTGCCCTCAACCCTGCCCATCGACACTCTCCTCACTCGTGCAAGCGCAAACGCCGGCGCGCCCGGGGCGCACCGGCCGACTGCGCGCCAGTTAAACAGAAGCCCCGGGGCATCTCAATCCGGCGCCGGCCAAACGCGCCGCGGGGCTGGCCAGTTGAACCGCTGCCGGGCCTCGCCAGCGGCCGCCGCCGGTAGTATTCTGGGCGCCCTGGAAAGTGGGGGGCAATCGCCATGAACACACAAGACAAGCTGCCCGGCCTGATCACCTGGGCGGGCTATTTCGCCATCACCCTGTTGCTCATCCTGCCGTTGTCGGTGCTCACCGTGCGCTCGGGCGCCTGGCAGCAGGGCCTGCTGCTGTACGCCCTTGCCTGTCTCGGCAGCGTGGTACTGCTGATCCTTTTCGTGGTGCAGCTGATGCTGCCGCGGCTGTCGCGCTGGCGCCCCCAGGTGCGCCGCCGCGCACTGCTCACGCTGCCGGGCACCCTGGCGCTGATGTCGCTGACCCTGGGCGGCGGCGATTACCCGGCCATCCACGACATCACCACGGATACCGACGACCCGCCGCGCTTCGTCACCGCGGCCGAGGTGCGCGGCGAGGGCAGCAACTCCCTGGACATCGCCCCAGGGAAGTTCGACGCACAACGCGCGGCCTACCCGGACCTGCAGACACTGCGCACGGACATGAGTATCGACGACGCCTACACGCGGGCGCTGGAGGTGGCCGCCGCACTGGGCTGGGATATCTACCACCAGGACCGTGCCGCGGGCGTCATCGAAGCGGTGGATACAACACGCATCATGGCCTTCAAGGACGACGTGGTCATCCGCGTGCGCGGCAACGCCGCGGGCGCCTACCTGGACCTGCGCTCGGTGTCCCGGGTGGGCCGCGGCGATATCGGCGCCAACGCCAGGCGTATCCGCACCTTCGTCGACGCCTTCGCGGCGCGGGGCGCCTGAGGTGGCCCTGGGCCTGCGCGCGGCGGGCGTCGCCCTGCTGTCCCTGCTGTGCGGCGTACTGCTCGCGGCGCGCGCCGGGGCGGAGGTCGACTACCTCAGTTTCGCCACCGAGGACGAGGCCAATACCACCGAGGTCTTTGGCAAGGCCAGCCCCGCGGTCGTCTACGTCACCAACACCGCGCTGCGGCGCAGCCTGTTCAGCCTGGACGTGCGCGAGATCCCGCGCGGCAGCGGCACCGGCTTCGTGTGGAACGAGCAGGGGCTGATCGTCACCAACTACCACGTCATCGCCGGCGCCCATCGCCTCACCGTGACCCTCGCCGACCGCAGCGTGCACGACGCCGAGATCATCGGCGTGGCGCCGGAGAAGGACCTGGCGGTGTTGCGCATCGAGGACCCGCCCGACGACCTGGCCACCCTGCCCCTGGGCGACTCGTCGGAGCTCACGGTCGGGCGCAAGGTGCTGGCCATCGGCAACCCCTTCGGCCTCGACACCACACTGACCACGGGGGTGGTCAGCGCGCTGGGACGCGAGATACAGGCGCCCTCGAACCGGCGCATCCGCGGCGTCATCCAGACCGATGCCGCTATCAACCCCGGTAACTCCGGGGGGCCGCTGCTCAATTCACTGGGCCAGTTGATCGGCGTGAACACCGCCATCTACAGCCCCTCGGGGGCCAGCGCCGGCATCGGCTTCGCCATCCCGGTGAACACGGTGAAGGAAGTGGTGCCGCAGTTGATCAGCTACGGCCGCATGCTGCGCCCGATCATCGGCGTGGAACTGGCCAGCGACCGCTGGGTGCGACGCTACCGCATCGAGGGCGTGCCGGTGGTACAGGTCTACCCCGGCCTGCCCGCCGCCGAGGCGGGCATGAGCGGGGCCTGGCGCAATGCGCGCGGCGAGGTGGTGCTGGGCGACATTATCACGGCCATCGACGGCAGGCCGATTCGCTCACAGGACGATTACTTCAGCGCGCTGGAAGCGCACAAACCCGGCGACGAGGTGACCATCGAGACACGGCTGGGCGAGCGCGAGCGCTCCTACCGGGTCAGGCTGATCGAGTCACAGTAGCCACGGGCCAGGCCACAGCGGGCCCGGCGCGAACTCAGGAGACGGCGCCCAGGCTGGGTCGCGCCACCGAGGAATCCATCTCCCAGTTGCGCATGGCGTAGGCCATCACGCCCATGGGCTTGCCCAGGTCAACGCGACAGACCTCGTTGGGATCCTTCACGGTAAGGGTGGCCGGGCCGAATTCGGAGAGACTGGGCACGTGCTTTTCCCAGTCGCCCTTGTGGCCCCCTTCCCTGGCGGCAAAGATCAGGTTCTGCCACGCCGCGAAGTCGTGTTCGAGTTGCAGCACTTCCGGGAAGCGCCGCGCCGGGGCAGGCAGGTGCGCCAGTTGCACGGCCAGCGTGGTGCGCAGCGCGGAGTCGTCGGCGATGGACAGCTTGTCCACCAGGAAACGTCGCACCTCGTTGATGAACAGGCCCCAGGAGCCGGGCGGCGCCATGTTCTGCTCGAGCGTCTTCAGCGTGGTGGCGACAAACGGCCAGTTCTCCGGGTCGCGCAGCGCCTCGCGACGCAGCGCGTCGTAGAAGGCGACCTCGCCCATGCCGGTCACACTGCGCACGAAACGGCCGACGTAACGCAGTACCCCCCAGTTGTCGAACAGGTTGAAGGCGACGCGCAATTCGTTCATGTCGTCCCACTCCTGCCGCGTGTAGCTGGCGGTTTCCTGGACGATGTCACCGGGGCGCGCAACGATGCCGTACTTTTTCCGGTACTCCGGATCGTTCATGGGGCTGTTGGTGAGCAACAGCGTGGGGTTGGCGCGTACACGCACGTCGCGGTCGGTACATTCCTGCAGGTCGTTGAAGAAACTGCGCGGCGTCGAACCCGGCAGCCCCATCATGATATCGGCCGCCAGTGGCAGGTGCGCCTGGCGGAACTCGGTGGTCAGGTCGTTGTACTTGTCCAGCTTGATGTTGGAGCGATCGATGACCTTCAGGGTGGTCTCGTCCATGGACTGCAGCGATACCACACCCTCGGTCAGGATCTCCACGTCGGCGAGGATCTCGATGATCTTGCGCAGGTGCTTGACATTGTTCTTGGCGTAGTTGGTGGCGACCGTCTTGGGATAGCCGTAGGTGCGCTTCATCTCGGCGATTTTCTCGGCGATGGAGACATCGCGCTCGAGCATGCCGAAGTTCGCGTCGGCGAAGGACGCCGTCTGGATCTTGTTCTTCGCACACCACTCGATCTCCGCGAACACGCGGTCGATATCGAAGCGGCGCACCCGCGACAGGGTCGCCGAGCCCCAGTCGCAGAAGGTACAACCGAAGGGACAGCCGCGGTTCGACTCGAGGATCGCCCCGGCCCGACTGGCGCCGAAGGGATCGAACATGCCGGTGAGATACGGCGAGGGAATAGTGTTGAGATCGGCAATGCGGTCGCGGTTGCCGGTGCGCACCACACCCTGGCCACTGCGGTAGATGACGCCCTCGACATCCCGCAGCCGCTCCAGGTCGCCCAGGTTGTCCGGGTCCAGGGCCTTGAGCACTTCCGCGAAAGTGAGTTCGCCCTCACCCTTCACGGTGATATCGACATGGGGATTGTCGGCGAAGAACTCGTCGGAGTCCCTGTCGTATTTCGGTGTGCTCGGCCCGCCGTGAATGGTGATGCTGGCGGGGCTGACGGCCTTGATGGCGGCGGACAGCCGGAGGTTCTCCTCCACCGTCCACAGGTAGTTGGAAAAGAGGAATATACCGGGGCGTGCAGCGCGCTCGATGAGTCGCGCCTCGTCCGCCAGGAACAGCGGTACGAAACTGTACTTGTCCAGCAGTGCGCCACCTTCGTATTCCATGGCGTAGGCCATGACAAAGCCCAGCCCTGCAGGAGTGGTGTTGGCGCTGACGTTGACCGGCACGACCTCGGTGCGTTTGGCGTCGCCCTGCTGCTCGTCGTGCTCGGCAACCCGCTCGTCGACACTCGCCTGTACCATGGCGCGCCGGTCGTACGGGTCAACCACCGGCGTCTCGGCGACATCCTCGCGGTACGCCTCGGGCGGCGCGGGCAGCAGTGCCCCGGCGCCGACCAGGCGCGACAGCAGCGCATCGAAGGCATCGCGCGCAAGGCGCTCGCCGGGGATATTCTCGACATAGCGCGCCCAGGCCTCGTCGGCGGTCGCCGGCCTGCAGAACTGCACGGCGGCATGCGTCTCGGCGAGGCTGAGCACGGCCAGCAGTTCACCACCGTGGCTGTACCACAGGTAGTGGCCTGCGCTGGCCATCACGCTGGTGGGCGTGGGCAGGTACAGGGCCTCGTCACCCACCTGCGCCGCACTGGTTGGCGGCGCGTCCACCGGCTGCGGCGCGGCGCCGCTACACAGGTAACCCGCGGCCTCGAGCCCCTCGATAAAGCGCATGACCCGGTTGTGCGGCGCATCGAAGCGGGCGCTGATAGCCTCGGCCAGCTCCGCGTTGCTGCCGCTGTAGCCGGCGCAGAACTCATCGATGATCGCCAGTCGCTCGGGCAACGGCCGCCTGATGTGCTTGGGCAACTGCGGCAGGCTGACCTTGCCGTGTGCCGCCAGGGTCAGGAGAAATCCAGGAATGAGGTATCGGGTGGCCGTCATGGTCGGGTTCCTTGGGCCGCGGTTGCCAGGGCGCGCGCCACCGGCCCGTCGGCCGCTGCGGTCGCCGCGTACTCTGCCGCTGCGCTAAAAATTATGCTCATATCAATACCGGAGATGCCGGGCAATGGCAAATGGACGGCTCGCAATTATAAGCACCTTTCTTATCCATCGGGTATCTCGTTCGCGCCGCGCTGCGCCACGGCGCAACCCGGGCGCGGGGTCCCGTGGCGCTCCAGTATAAAAGAATGCCGTTGAAAAGCAGCAACCTGTCCTGTGATGGGTTGCACAGTTTGGGGGGATTTGGCCGCGCCGGCAAAGACCACCAAACCAGTGCGGTTACTGCTGCGTTACCGGCGCCGCGCCGGTGCGGCACGGGCTCACCTGCCTATTGCGGCGGCGGGTCGGGCAGGCACAGCAGGAAAGACTCGGTATCGCCGGCCAGGCCCAGGCGCACCTCCAGCGCATCTACCTGGACGCGAAACAGCCCACCGGAGCTGGGGTGACGCATCTGCGGACGGCCCACGGGTTTGCCGTTGCGCAACAGGCGCAGCGTGAACGACTGGTTGGCGAACCAGCCCGGCTTGGGCCTGGTCCACGGCCCCTCGGCGACGCCGAATTCATCGCCGCGGCGCAGGGACAGGTCCAGCGGTTCGCGGATGACACTGCAGTTGTCGTAGGGATTGTCCGCGCGCAGTTGCGCGAGGCCGAACAACAACGGGTCCAGGGGGTTGGCGCGCGGCTCCAGCGGCGGCAGCGTACCCTCCGCGCGCCGCTGCAGAATCCAGCCGATAGGCACGTTGAGCTGCAGCGGGTCGGGCCGCGTCTCGGGCGGCACACGCTGCGCGTACGGGGAATACGCCAGGGAAACGAAATTCTGCTGGCGCTTGTGAAAATAATTCTCGTGGAACAGCGCCTGCTTGCCAAACCTGTCCACGTTCGGCGGGATTGCGGCGATGATCAGCAGCACCGCCAGCCACACCGCCGCACGCCAGTTGCGCGTCAGCGCGTCGACGGCGACACCCAGCGCGGGCAGGGTCATGGCGGCGCCCAGGTGCAGGTAGCGACTCTGCGTCGCCGCCTCCTCACCCAGCCACCAGCGGCCGTAGCCGGTTACCGCCAGGAATACCAGGCCGGCGCCGAACAAGCCCAGGGGCATAGCGGCGTCGCGCGCGAACGCCAGCGGGGAGCGGCCCGCGCAGGCCACCACCAGGCCCGCCGGCAACACCAGGGCGTAGAGCGCGGCCAGCCACTGGTGCGGCGCCAGGCTGGTGAACACCCCGGAGTAACCGGTGACCACGAAATGCAGCACCTCGGCCACACCCGCCTCGCGACCATAGGGGTCGCTGATGGTCGCCGGTCCCACCGCCAGCCACCAGCCGAGGAAGACAACAGCCAGCGGCACGGTGTGGAACAGCGCCACCTTGAGCCCGCGGCGCAGCAGCGTCACCGCCCCGGTCACGGCGACGAGCACCGGGGCAAAACCGGCGCTGAGTATCGCCACCAGGCCCAACAGCAGGCCGAGCACGTCGCGCCGCGACAGGCCGCCCGGGTGATTGGCCAGCAGCAATTGCGCCAGCCCCATGGCCAGCGCGCCGGTAAACCCCACCTGGAAGGCCCAGATGATGTTCTCCTCGCCCGGCCCGAAGTACACGAACACCGCGGCGAGCGCTGTGGCAATCCACGCATTCACCTGGCTCCGGCGCATGATCAGCCACAGCAGCACGGCCGTCAGCAGGTGCATGCACAACACGGGCACCTGGTAGGGCGTGTAGCTGCCGAAGCCGACGCTGTGAAAAAGCAGGCGGTAGATGAGGATAGGGACGGTCGCCACATGCTCGTTGTGCGGCGCAAACAGGCTGCCGCTCATGCGCTGCGTGAGGAATACCCACTCGTCGCCATGAAACCAGTAGAAATCTCCCAGCCGCAGGAGAATGATGAAAAATGCGCTCGCGACCAGCAGGGCGAGAACCAGTGCGGGTGCGCTGGCGCGCGGCAGTGAGGTCAGGTCGTTCAAGGCAAGCGCAGGCGATCAGGTATCTCGGGGGTACGGCTGATTATGCGTTCCCGCGTCCGCCAATGCCAGGTCTTCAACAGCCGGGGGCATTGATGTCGATAAGGTTCACCAGCTCCGCCGGGTCAGCCGTCAGGTCATAGGACTCGCGATCGGCAAGGCCAGGCTGGCTGAGGTCGTAATCGACGCTCTTCATGCCGTCGCTGCCCACCGTGGCCCGGCCGCCGTTCAGGTAGATGACCGCGGGGCTGCGCTGGTTCGCATCGTGCAGCGGCCCGCCCTCAAACTGGCTGTAGGCCGGCAAACCCGCCAGGTCCAGCACGGTTGGCGCGAGATCCACCAGGCTGACCGCTGCGCTCACATCACCCACCGGGTAATCGGGATTACCCGGTGCACTGACCAGCAGGGGCACCTTCACCGCCTGCTCCCAGAACGTCAACTTGCGCCAGTGGAACTTCTCCCCCAGGTGGAAGCCGTGGTCCGACCACAGGATCACATCGGTATGCGCCGCGTAGGGGCTGGCGGCCAGGGCGGCGAGCACCTGCCCGACCATGTCGTCGGTGTGCGAGATGGCCGCGAGGTAGGCGCGGGTGTAGTCCTGCGCCTTGCCGGCAGCCTCCACCGCCTCGTAGGTGGTCACCCCATTGAAGACCAGCGGCTGGGCCGCGTACTGCCGGCCCTTGACCGGCACATCGTCGAGATCGCCCGGGACGGGGACATGCGCGGCGACCTGCTGCAGGGGGTAGAGGTCGTAATAGGACTGGTGCCCCCGCCACGGCAGGTGCGGCTGGTAGAAGCCGACGGCGAGGAAAAACGGCATGCCGTTGATGCCCGGTTGCGACGCCGCATAATCGGCGAGGAAATCACTGGCCCAGTCGGCGACCACCTGGTCCGGGTGCTGCTCCTCCTCGTCCAGCACCTGGGGATTGATAAAGGTGTTGTCCGGCCCGGGGTCGAAGGCGTTGTAGAATTCCGAGTAGGTGATGGGCGGCCCGGAACTGTCCCAGCGCGCGGGCAGGGGCGTATTGAACACCTTGCCCGTGACGGCGGTGTAGTAGCCGCCGTCGGCCATGACCTCGGGCAGGGAAATCATACCCGGGTCAGCGTAAATCGCATCGTAGTCCGGATCACCGGGACCGAAGGAGACGCGATCGAGACCGTGAGTCGCCGGGGTCTGACCAAACATTACCGAGGTGCGCGCCGCCACGCACTGGGGCATGGACGTGTAGGCGCTGAGGTAGCGGGTGGACACCGCCGCCAGGGCGTCGATGTTCGGGGTGTGCACGGTGCCGGGGTAATCCCCCGCATAGCCCACCCAGTTGCGCAGGTCGTCGATCGCGATGAAGACGATATTGCGTGTGGGAACCTGTGCGCCGGCAAAGGGCGCACAGCCTAGCGCCAGCAGGAACACAAAAAGGCGCAGCAATCCCCTGGAATCCCGGTTGATCAACATGGTCAGAGCCCTCGCAGGTAGACGGGCGGCCCGGCGGGTCAGCGGTCTGCAGTTTCCGTGGAGGCGTCCGCGCCAGCATGGGCGGCGGTCGCGTAATCCTTTGCAGGTCGCGCGTCAAGGGCGCAATACTTACATGAAAAATGCGCTCGGGGAAACGGTTTTGCGCAGACTGTGAACGCGACGGCATTTTGTCATAATCTGTCGGAATGTCTTAATCGACAACCGATAATCAAACGGTATTTCAAGCGGCGATTACGCCACGGCGGCGCACAGGTACACGGCACTCGCCGAGCGGGAGAAAGCACAACCTGGATCACAGTTTCACCACCTGCGGTACGCGGCCAGTTTATAGGGGTCGGCATAATCCTTTAAGATGAGCCGGTGACAACAGCAGGCGATGCCCCGGCCGCGCTTCCGACAATAACGAAGACACATACACATATGAAAATAGTCATCACCGGCGGCGCGGGGCTGGTCGGTCAGAACCTGTTGATCAGACTGCTCGCCCGCGGCTTCGACGATGTCCACGTACTGGACAAGGCGGCGCACAACCTGGCGCTCGCCAGCAAGACGCACCCCGGCGCGAATTTCCTGCAGACAGACCTGTCCCGGCGCGGCCCCTGGGAAAACATCGTGGCGGCGGCGGACGTGGTCGTCATGCTGCACGCACAGATCGGCGGCAATGTGCGCGCCGAATTCCACAACAACAACGTCGTGGCCACCCAGAACGTGTTGCGCGTGATGTCACCCGACGCGTCCCTGGTGCACGTCAGCTCCTCCGTGCTGGAGTCCTCGGCGACCGATGACTACAAACTGACCAAGGAGCGGCAGGAGGAACTGGTCACCTCCTGCGGTCGCCCCTACACGGTACTGCGACCGACGCTCATGTTCGGCTGGTTCGACCGCAAGCACTTCGGCTGGCTGGCGCGTTTCATGTCAAAGACGCCGATCTTCCCCATTCCCGGTAACGGCAAGTACGTGCGCCAGCCACTGTACGCGGGGGATTTTTGCGACATTATCCTGGCCTGCATCAGCGGCGGACCACGCAATACCGCGTACAACATCTCCGGCAAGGAAAAAATTACCTACGTCGACATCATACGCGCGATCCGGCGCGTGCAGGGCAGCCGCTCGCTGCTGCTGCACCTGCCCTACGGCGTGTTCTACGCGCTGCTGTGGTGCTACGCGCTGTTCGACAGGAACCCCCCGTTCACCACCGCCCAGTTGCAGGCCCTCGTCCTGGACGAGGTGTTCGAGGACATGGACTGGGAGGGCGAATTCGATGTCGAGGCGACACCGTTCGAGACGGCGATAAGCGATACCTTCACCCATCCCGAGTACAGCAAGCTGAGGCTGGAATTCTGACATGGCGACGATAGCAGTCATCGGGGGCGGACCGATGGGCCTGGCCGCCGCCTACCAGTTGCTCAAGCTGGGACACGAGGTGGAGTTGTTCGAGGCGGACCGGCAGCTCGGCGGCATGAGCGCGTCGTTCATGTTCGACGGCATCAAGATAGAGCGCTACTACCACTTTATCTGCAAGGCGGACCAGCCGCTGTTCGACATGCTGCAGGAACTGGGCATTGCCGACACGCTGCGCTGGACGCCGACGCGCATGGGCTACTACCACAATGGCAGGATGTCAGACTGGGGCGAGCCGCTGGCCCTGCTGAAGTTTCCCGGCCTGGACCTGCTCAGCAAGATCCGCTACGGACTGCTGGCGTTCACCTCGACCAAACGCAGCAACTGGCGGGGCCTGGACAAGATCGACGCGGTGACCTGGCTGCAGCGCTGGGTCGGCAAGCGCGCTTACGACGTGCTCTGGCGACCGCTGTTCGAACTCAAGTTTCACCACTTCACCCCGAACCTGTCCGCCGCGTGGATATGGTCCCGACTGAAACGGGTCGGCACCTCACGCAGCAGCATTTTCCAGGAGGAACTGGGTTACCTCGCGGGCGGGTCGGACACCTTCCTGGATTCCATCGCCGCGCATATCGTGGACATGGGCGGCAAGATCCACCTGGACAGGAAGGTAGAGGAGGTCCTGTGCCGCGACGGCGCGGTGCAAGGCGTGGTGACGGGCGCGGGCATCCAGCACTTCGACCGGGTCGTCAGCACGATTCCCATGCCCTATGTCGCGGACATGGTGCCCGCACTGCCAACGACGGTGCGGGACGCCTACGACTCGGTCAACAACATCGCCGTGGTCTGTGTGCTGGCCCACCTGGATCGACCGCTCAGCCCCTATTTCTGGCTCAATATCAGCGATCCGGACATCGATATCCCGGGAGTGATCGAGTATACCAACCTCAATCCCGTCGGCGACCATATCGTCTACGCGCCCTTTTATATCCCCGGTGACCACCCGGACTACCAGCGCGACGACGCGTTCTTCATCGACAAGGTGCGCCGCTATATCCGCGCGATCCAGCCGCAGATGCCTGACAGCGCCATCCTGAAGATCGCTGCCGGCAGGTACCGTTACGCACAGCCCATCTGCGAGCCACAGTTCCCGGCGAGACTGCCGGCGATCAACCCCGGGGTGGAGGGGCTATACATTGCCGACACCTGCTTTTACTATCCCGAGGACCGTTCGATCTCCGAGAGCATCAGGCTGGGACGGGAACTGGCGCGCATGGCATCGACCTGAAGGGCACGGCGACAGCGCGCGCCACAGCGACGCAACAGCGCAATGAGTTGAGAATAATATGAATGACAGCGCATCACAGGTTGCACCCGCGAAGATCCCGCTCTGCGTCGATCTCGACGGCACGCTGGTGCACAGTGATACGCTGGTCGAGTCCATACTCATGCTGGTCAAGCGTAACCCCTTGAACCTGATCGCCCTGCTCTACTGGTTGCTCAACGACCGCGCCCGCTTCAAGGAAAAGGTGGCGGCCCGTGTGCGTCCGGATGTCGACGCCCTGCCCTATAACCAGGTGTTCGTCGACTGGCTGCGCGGGCAGCGCCAGGAAGGCCGCGAGCTGGTGCTGGTGACCGCGGCGAACTACCGCATCGCGCAGGACGTTGCGCAACACCTGCAGTTGTTCGATGAGGTCATCGCCAGCAGCGCCTCGCACAACCTGAAAGCGGCCGACAAGCGCGACGAACTGCTGCAACGTTACGGCGCCGGCGGCTACGACTACGCCGGCAACAGCGAGGCCGACCTGCCGGTCTGGTCGACCTGTCGCCGGACGATCCTGGTCAACACACCGGCCAGGGTCGCCGACCGGGCGCGTGCCGGCGGCGAGATCGAGCGCAATTTTCCCGGCCACGGCAACCCCGTCAAGGCACTGTTGCGCGCGATGCGCCCGCACCAGTGGGTGAAAAACCTGTTGCTGTTCGTCAATATCATCCTCGCCCACCAGTATTTCAACGCGACGCTGCTGGGCGAAACCGTACTCGCGTTCGTGGCGTTCTGCATCTGCTCTTCCAGCGTCTACCTGACCAACGACCTGATGGACCTGCAGGTCGACCGGCGTAACTCGGAAAAGAAACACAGGCCGTTCGCCAGCGGCCAGGCCTCGTTACAGGCCGGCATCATCGCCATACCATTGCTGCTACTGCTGGCTTTTACCCTGGCTGCATGCGTATCGCCGCTGTTTTTCGCCGTGCTGCTGTCCTATTTCGCCACCACGCTGGCCTACTCTTTTTACCTGAAGAAACACGTACTGTTCGATGTACTCACACTGGCCGGGCTGTATACCATCCGTATCATCGCCGGCGCGTCGGTGGCGCAGCAGTTCCCCTCCGTCTGGCTGATCTCGTTTTCCATGTTCGTTTTCACCAGCCTGGCGATGGCCAAGCGTTATGCGGAGCTGAGAATGCTCGAGGCCGAGTCCGGCAGCTGGATTGGTGGTCGCGGCTACCACGTCAATGACCTCGCCGTCATTTCCCAACTCGGCGCCGCGTCGGGCTATCTTTCCACGCTGGTACTGGCGCTGTACATCGACAGCCCGGAAGTGGCCGAGCTGTACAGCTACCCCCTGGCCCTGTGGTTGCTCTGCCCCATGCTGATGTACTGGATCGGCAGGATCTGGCTGGTGGCGAACCGCGGCGAATTGCGCCAGGACCCGGTGATCTACGCCACCCAGGACCTGGTGAGCTACATCGCGGTGTTCGCGGGCGGGGCGATTCTGTGGCTGGCGCGCTGAGCGCGCGCAGCTGGGGACGGCTGCCCCTGGCCGCCGCGGCAACCACGGTGGCGGCGGACTGGCGCTTCCAGGCGCTACCCGGCCGCGACGAGGTCACCACCCTGCTCGCCCACGGCGCCCGGCGCAGCTACGGCGACAGTTGCATCAACAGCGGCGGTACAGAGCTGGACACGCGCCAGCTGGACCGTTTCATCGCACTCGACAGCAACGCCGGCACGCTGCGCTGTGACGCGGGCGTCACCTTGCAGGAAATCCTGCGGCTGGTGGTACCGCGTGGCTGGTTCCTGCCGGTGCTGCCGGGCACGCAGTTCGTGACCGTCGGCGGGGCCATCGCCAACGACATACACGGCAAGAATCACCACGTCAGCGGCTCCTTTGGCTGCCACGTCGATGCGCTGACCCTGTTGCGCAGCGACGGCGAGCGCCGCGTGTGTAGCGAGAGCGACAACGCCGGGCTGTTCGCCGCCACCATCGGCGGCCTGGGCCTGACCGGCCTGATCACCGAGGCCACCCTCAGGCTGCGTCCCATCGCCTGCGACAGGCTGGTCGTCGAGAACCTGGTATTCAATTCGGCGCAGGAGTTCAGCCAACTCAGCGGCGAATCGATGGACTGGGAATACACCGTGTCCTGGGTCGATGTCTTCGCTCGCGCCGGACGCGCCGGACGCGGCATCTTTTCCCGCGCCCGGCATGTCGACGAGCCCGGCGAGCTGACCGCGGGAGGCGGGCGCATGCGCATGTCACTGCCTTTCGCCCCGCCCCTGCCGCTGGTCAACAGCACGACAGTAGACCTTTTCAACCGCGCCTATTTCCTGCGCGGAAGCCGGGGCCTGGGAGTACGCGAACAACACTTCCAGCCGTTCTTCTTTCCACTGGACGCCATCGCCCACTGGAACAGGCTCTACGGTCGGCAGGGGTTCTACCAGTACCAGTGCGTGATTCCCAGGGACGGCGGGGTGGCGATACTGGAGAGTCTGCTGCGGCGTATCGCCGACAGTCGGGAGGCGTCGTTCCTCGCCGTGCTCAAGGAGTTCGGCGAACGCCGTTCACCCGGCCTGCTGTCCTTTCCCAGGCCGGGCTTCACCCTGGCGCTGGACTTTCCCAACCGCGGCGCGAAAACCCTCACGCTGTTCCAGTCGCTGGACGATATCGTCATGTCGGCGGGCGGCGCGCTCTACCCCGCCAAGGACGCGCGCATGTCGGCGCAAACCTTCGCGCGCAGTTTTCCCGGCAGCGAGGTCTTCAGCCAGTACGTGGACCCGCGGTTTTGCTCGAATTTCTGGCGCCGCGTCAGGACAGGCCTATGAAGCAGAACATTGTCGTCTTCGGCGCCACCTCGGCCATTTGTACGGCGCTGCTGCGACTGTACGCCAAGGAGGGCGCCAGCCTCTTCCTCGCCGCGCGCAACAATGAAAAGCTCGCCGCGCTGGGCGAGGACCTCGTCGTGCGCGGCGCCACCGTCGCCGGCATGCGCGCCTACGACTTCAATGACTGGCCACAACACGAGGGATGCCTGGAGGAGGCGGCGACAGCCCTGGGGGAAGTCGACCTGGTTATCGTCGCCCACGGCAGCCTGCCACAGCAGGCCGACTGCGACGCCTCCGGCGAGGTCACCTGGAACACGCTGCAGGACAACTTCAGCAGCACTGCGATCATACTGCAGCAGAGCGCGCGGCTGCTTGCGGCACAGGGTCGCGGCACGCTCGCCGCGTTCACCTCGGTGGCCGGGGATCGCGGCCGCAAGAGCAACTACACCTACGGGTCGACCAAGGCCGGCCTGGACGCCATGCTCGAGGGCTTGCGCGGCCGCTTCTACGGCAGCCCCGTCGCGGTCGTGACCATCAAGCCCGGCATGATCGTCTCGCCGATGACCGCGGACATGGAGCACGGCCCGCTGTGGTCCACACCGGAGGCCATCGCCCCGACCATCAAGACGGCGATCTCGCGCGGTCGCGCGCTGTGTTACGCGCCGGGGTACTGGCGCCTCATCATGTGGGTGATCCGCGCCCTGCCCCTGGCGGTACTGGCGCGCCTGCCCATCTAGCCCCGCTTCACGCCAGGGTGCCGCCCTCGACGCGAATATCCTCGCCGGTAATGTGGATGCCGTCCTCGGAGGCGAGCATCGCGATGACCCCTGCCACCACCTCGGGCCCCTTAGCCCCCGACAGCGACTGGATGCGCCCCATCAGGTCGAAATCCATGGCTTGCGGGAAGGCGATGCCGGTGACCATGTCGGTATTGATATCGCCGGGGCAGACGCAGTTGGCGCGCACCCCGCGCTTGGCGTACTCCACGGCGATGCTGCGCGTCATGGCCAGCACCCCGCCCTTGCTGGCAGAGTAGGCGACGCCACAGGGCAGGCCCGCCAGGGCCGCGGTGGAGGCGGCATTGACGATGCTGCCGCCGCTGTCGAGCAGGTGCGGCAGCGCGGCGCGGCACAGCAGCATGGTGCCGGTGAGATTGACGTCGATAATCTTCTGCCAGTGGTCGGTCTGCAGGTCCCCGGTGTCGTCAAAGCGCAGGATACCCGCCATGTTGACCAGCGCGTAGAGGCTGCCGTAGCGCTCGATGCAGGCCTGCACACAGGCATTGACGCTGTCCTCGTCGCTGACATCGCAGCCATGCGCGCTGGCCTCGCCGCCCGCGCCGCTGATCGTTGCCACGGTGGCGGCCACCGCCTCCTGGTTCAGGTCGACGCAAAACACCGCGCCGCCCTCGCTGGCGATGCGCAGGGCGCTGGCGCGGCCGATACCGCTGCCCGCCCCCGTGACCAGTACCACCTTGTCCTGAAATCGTTGCATGGAAATCCTCCTCAATCGCGGCCGCTAGCATGCCGCCCGCCACGCCGGCGGGTCAAACACACTGGTACGGGGCAGTGAACCGCGCGGCGAACTCTGTAGACCCTGTGAAATGTCACAATTTTTTATGGCAGAATGGGCTGATTTGTTGAGCCAGTATCGGACACGCCCGGGACGGTGCCTTTCACCGGGTACCCCGCGCCCTTAGAATAATCGCCGCGCGCCCCGAACCGTGTACGGCGTCGACCTGACTAGGAGTACGCAGTGACAGCACCCGCCAGGAGTGAAACCTTGGAAGACCTGGAACAGTTCCGCCTGGAAGTACGGCAGTGGCTGGAAGCCAACTGCCCGGAGTCCCAGCGCCAGCCGATGCCCCCCGAGGAGCAGTACTGGGGTGGCCGCCGGGGGAAATTCGCCAGTGAGGATGCACGCCTGTGGTTCGAGCGCATGCGTGACAAGGGCTGGGTCGCCCCCGAATGGCCTACCGAGTACGGCGGTGGTGGATTGAGCCCGCAACAGGGCAAGATTCTCGCGGAGGAGATGAAGGCGCTGCGCTGCCGCAAGCCGATCTTCGGCCTCGGCCTGTGGATGCTGGGACCCGCGCTGCTGGAGTACGGGAACGAGGAACAGAAGCAGCGCCACCTGCGCGCCATCGTCAATGGTGAGGCGCGCTGGTGCCAGGGCTATTCCGAGCCGGGTTCAGGTTCGGACCTGGCCTCCCTGCAGTGCAAGGCCGAGGACAAGGGTGACCACTTCCTGGTCAATGGCAGCAAGATCTGGACGACCAAGGCGGACCAGTGCGACTGGATATTCTGCCTGGTGCGCACCGACCCGGACGCGAAAAAGCAGGAGGGCATCAGCTTCCTGCTCATCGACATGGACGACCCGGGCATCAGCACGACACCGATCGAGCTCATTTCCGGCGAGTCCGAGTTCTGCCAGACCTTTTTTGACAACGTCAAGGTGCCGAAGGAAAACCTGGTGGGAGAACTCAACCAGGGCTGGAGCGTGGCCAAGGCGCTGCTGGTACACGAACGCAAACTGATGTCCGAGATCGGCAGCGATTCGCCGCGCCAGGTGCTGGTGCCCAATGCCGCGGCGCGGGAGTACGCCGAGTTCGTCGACGGCCGCCTGGCGGACCCGGAACTCCGTCGCCGCCTGGCGGAGTACGACATGCGCATGCAGGCCATCGGCCTGACGCATTTCCGCACCTTTGAAGAGAAGGTCGCGGGGCAGCGCAGCGCAGCGCCGCTGATCATGAAGTACGCCGGCACAGAGGCGGAAAAACAGAAGAGCGAGCTGCTGCTGGCCATCATGGGCAGCCGCGGCCTCGGCTGGGAAGGCAAGGAGTTTTCCGAGGCTGAAATCGACACCGTGCGCAACTGGGCCATGAGCTACGCCATGACTATCGCCGGCGGCACCTCGGAAATCCAGCTCAATGTGATCGCCAAGAACGTACTGCAACTGCCGCAATAGGATATCTGCACCATGGCTCTGGTACTGAACGAAGAACAGCGCGCACTGCGCGATGCCGCACACGACTTTCTCGCCAGCGAAGCACCGGTCGAGGCCCTGCGCAAGCTGCGCGACGACCGGGATCCGCTGGGTTACGCACCCGGCCTGTGGCAACAGATGGCGCAGATGGGCTGGGCCAGTATTATCCTGCCGGAGAGCTACGGCGGTCTCGACTTCGGCTTCCAGGGCCTGGGCGTGGTGCTGGAGGAAACCGGGCGCACGCTGGCCGCCTCACCCCTGTTCGCCTCCGCCGTGGTCGGCGCGTCCGCCGTTCTGCTGGGCGGTAGCGAGGCGCAGAAAGAGGCCCTGCTGCCGGCGATTGCCGCCGGCGAACTGACCCTGGCGCTGGCGCTGGAAGAATCCAACCACCACCGTCCGACGCGCATCGCCACCACCGCCGTGGCCAGCGCTGACAGCTTTATCCTCAACGGCGACAAGTGTTTCGTCCTGGACGGGCACAGCGCCGACAAACTGCTCGTGGTCGCGCGCAGCGCGGGCGAGCAAGACGACAGCGAAGGCCTCTCCCTGTTCCTGGTGGACCGGCAGGCCAGCGGCGTTACCTGCACCCGCACCCACCTAATGGACAGCCGCAACGCCGCCAGCCTGAGCCTGGACAACGTCAGCGTTGCCGCCGCGGATGTGATCGGCGAGGTCGGCAATGCGTGGCCGGTACTGGAACAGGTACTGGACCGCGGCCGTGTGGCTATCGCGGCGGAAATGATGGGCTGTGCGCTGGAGTGTTTCGAGCGCACCGTGGCCTACCTGAAGGAGCGCGAACAGTTCGGCGCCCTCATCGGCAGCTTCCAGGCCCTGCAGCACCGCGCCTCGCACATGCAGGCGGAACTCGAACTGGCGCGCTCGGTGATAATGCAGGCGCTGTCGGTGGTCGATGACTCGCCCGAGGAACTGCCGCGCATGGCCAGCCTGGCCAAGGCGCAGCTCAACGAACTGGTGAAACTGGTCAGCAACGAGGCGGTGCAGATGCACGGCGGCATCGGCGTCACCGACGAACTGGAGATCGGTTTGTTTCTCAAGCGCGCGCGTGTGACGATGCAGATCTTCGGCGATAGCGGTTTCCACAAGGACCGCTACGCCACCCTGTGCGGTTACTAGGAGAAAAGAACAATGGAAGCAGCAGACAAGATCGCGGTAGTACACAAGTACGTGGAGGCCTTCGACAAACAGGACATGGACATCATCCGCGAGATCTACGCCGCTGATGGTGTGGTCGAGGACCCGGTCGGCACCGACCGCCACGAAGGCCTGGAGGCCATTTGCGAATTTTACGCGGCCAGTCTGCACTCCGGCGCCAAGCTTCGGCTTACCGGGGAGCCCCGCTGCGCGGGCAACGCCGTCGCCTTTCCCTTCCAGGCCCTGGCGGGCGATATGGTCATCGATATCGTCGACGTGTTCGAATTCAACGACGACGGCAAGATCGCCAGTATGAAAGCCTACTGGGGTCCGGAAAACATGGCGTCCTGAGCCGGCAGGGCAGCGCTAGAAATCAAAGGCCTTTTGTTCAGCCACCGCGGCCTCCGGCGCGGCGGCCTGCTCCAGGCCGGACAGGCTCAGCCCGAGCAGGCGCACACCCTGCGGCAGCGGTAACTGGCGCGCCAGCAAACCCTGTGCGATGGCGGCGAACTGCGCCTTGTCGGCCAGCGTGTCGGCACTGGTGCTGCTGCGGGTGATCTGGCGGAAGTCCGCAAATTTTACCTTCAGGGTCACGGTACGGCCGGTGACCCCGTTGTCCTGTATGCGCTGCCATACGCTGTCGATGATCCCCGCCAGCGCCTCGCGCAGCGCCGCCTCCTCGACCAGGTCCTGGGCGTAGGTACGCTCGCGGCCGACGGATTTGCGCAGGCGGTCGGCACGCACCGGTCGCTCGTCAATGCCCCGGGCCGCCTGGTACAGGTAGGCGGCGAAACTGCCGAAGTGCTCGACCATGAAATCCATGTCGCAACGACGCAGGTCCGCGCCGGTGTGGATTCCCAGCCGCGCCATACGCTCCGCCGTGCGCGGCCCGACGCCGTGGAAACGCCGCACCGGCAACGTCGCGACAAAATCCGCTCCCTGGTGGGGCAGGATGACGAACAGTCCGTCGGGCTTGTCCTGGTCCGAGGCGATCTTCGCCAGGAACTTGTTGTAGCTGACCCCCGCGCTGGCGGTCAGCCCGGTCTCCTGGCGGATCGCGGCGCGGATAAGCCGGGCGATACGGGTGGCGCTGCCTATCCCCTGTTTGTCGTCGGTGACGTCGAGGTAGGCCTCGTCCAGGGACAGCGGCTCGATCCACCGGGAGTGGCGCGCGAAGATATCCCGGACCTGGCGCGAGACGGCGCGGTAGACCTCGAAACGCGGTGGCACGAAAACCAGTTCCGGGCAGCGCCTGGCAGCGGTGACCGAGGGCATGGCCGAGCGCACGCCGAAGCGGCGCGCCTCGTAACTGGCGGCGGCGACCACGCCGCGCCTGGCCGAACCGCCGACCGCCACCGGCCTGCCGCGCAAGTCCGGGTCATCGCGCTGTTCCACGCTGGCGAAGAACGCGTCCATGTCCACGTGGATGATCTTGCGCGTCGCGCTGTCGCTGTCTGCGGGCATGAGCGGATGGTAGAGTCCCGGCGCGCGCCGGACAACCGCGCCGAGGCGGGGGATGGCGGGCGGTTAGTCGAGGTAGATTGTGTAGTTACGGGCAAAGTCGGCGGCGAAGCGCTCGATCCATTCCACCGCCGCCTCGTCCAGGGTCAGGTTGCGCCCGCCGCGGCTGTTTTCCTCGAGGCGGTAGCGTTCAATTTCCCGGCACTGGTTTTCCATGCGGGTGCGGAACGCCTCCTGGCGGGAGGGAATGGTGACGCTGTCGTTCCAGGCGCTCGACACTAGGCGACTCCGTGGTGCTGCTTTGTCATGTCATTGATAACAGTTGTACGCGCGAAACACAGCGCCCGGCCGGGGATTTGTGCAACAAGACACAAAATAAATCGGTATTGCAGTGGGTTTTGTGCATTATTACCAGGCCCGCAAGCTGTCGCCATTGCCGCCCGGCAACCGCGTGAGGCGCTCGCTACAGCAATGTCATGATGACGCGCTGGGTCATGGGTTCGAGATCCAGCGCAAACGCGGCGTCCTCGTATTTGGGCGGGCCAAAACGCGCCTTGGCGTTGTTCGACAGGGCGATGGGCTCCTTTGGCATGCCGATAAAATTGGTGTCCAGTTCGCCGTTGCCGTTGGCGTCGTAAAAAATCGAGAAGGCGTAGCTGCCCAGCGGCAGTTGTAGTTCAGTGGTCACCACTTCCCCCTGCAGCGCGCCGGCGATATCGACCTCGCGGCTGGTCACCGTCTCCTCACCCAGCCAGCGGGACTCGCTGTCGTAGACCGCGACATAGACGCTGCCGGTGACATCCTTCAGGCCGGTTATCTCGATCTTCAGCAGGCCCGCCGCGCCGTCTTCGGCCTGCGCGGCTGTGGTGGAAAACAACAGGGCCAGGGCCAGCAGGCGGGCAGTACGGCATGTCTTCATGGTGAGTCTCCCGGAAAAATGTCGAGCATAGCCCAATCCGGCGCCGGCCGCAGCGTGACGGGAAACCCGCAATGTTACCGCGATTTCGTCGAGCGGGACGTTGCCTTGTCATCCTGGTCCGCTATGCTGCGCACCGCTGGCATGGCACTTGCTTCATTTTCACGCAATAGCCGCGGGGGCGCAAAAGCGCGGACCTCTGCACGCTGTCGGGGCAGCCCGCCCCCGGCGCAAGCACCAGGGTGGTGCACGCACACGCAACACCAAAGGGAGGAACAGGGATGCAACAGCAAAACCTACAGGACGGCCGGGTACGGCGTACCGTCAATGACGTCGTCATGGCGGAAATGTTCCTGGTCCAGGCGACCATCGAGAGCGCCACCGCCATCGGCGAGGGCATCAACGCACTGGGCAGGCAGATCGCCGGCGCAGGGAATGCCGGTGAAGACTCGCTGCAGGACACCCTGCAGCGTATCCGCAGCAGGGCGCTGGAGCCCTACACCAGCCGCTTCGGCTACCTGCTCGAGCTGCGCAGGGGCGAGGACTGAGACCCGCGCTTGCACGCGCGAGTGAGTGCTTTACACTGTCGCCACCATTGGTTCAGGGCGCACTCGCCATGTCTCTCGGCACCTGGGACCCGCAAGCGGGCCCGGCAGACACACCCATAACACTTGAACCGGCGCTGCTGCAGCGCCTGGCTGACTACAGCCGCGACGGACAGCTGGAACGGCTGGCCCACACCCTGCCCGCCGCGGAGCAACAGCGCCTGGCAGGGCTCATGGCCGTGGACCACGACACCTGGCGCGCCGCCGTCACGGACCTGCCCGACGCCGACATCGAACACCTGGTGCGCTTCTTCGCCGTGGCGGAAAACCTGCCCGGCTGGGAAGCCGGGGCGGCATCGCCGGCCATCCCGCTGGCCAGGGTGCTGCGCGAACGAGGCGTCAAGCTGCAGCGCCCTTTCCTGCTCTGGCTGCGCGAGGTCAGCGACAACCGCTTTCTCCCGTACGGCCCTCTGTAAGCGTCAGCGCGGCAAGCCCGCGGCTGCCGCGCTCAGGATTTCCCGCCCGCCTCGAACGCGGCCTGCTGCTCCGGCGTCGCGGGTGTCTGGTACTTCTCCTTCCAATGCGCATAGGGCATGCCGTAGACGCGTTCACGCGCGGCGTCGTAATCGATCTCGACGCCCTCCTCCTGCGCGGCGGCCATGTACCACTTGGACAGGCAGTTGCGACAGAATCCCGCCAGGTTCATCAGGTCGATATTCTGCACGTCCTTGCGTTCGTCCAGGTGCTGCAACAGGCGGCGGAACGCCGCCGCCTCGATTTTCTCTGTCTCGGACATCATCAACTCCTATATCGGCATGTACTCGCCGCCGTTCACGTCCAGGGCGGCGCCGGTGACCACGCTGGAGTAATCTGAACCGAAGAACAGCGCGGCCCTGGCGCAGTCGCCGTCGTCCGGGATCACACCCAGGGGAATACTGGCCGCGACCTCGGCGATCAGTTCCTCCTCGCTCCTGCCCGAGGACTGGGCCTGCCACTGGAAATACATCTCCACGTTGGGGCCCCACATCCAGCCCATGTGCACGCTGTTGACGCGGATATTGTACTTGCCCAGCTCCAGCGCCAGGTGCTTGGTCGCGGCGCGCAGGGCCATCTTGGAGGCGCCGTAGCCGCCCTGGGTCGCCATGGGCTTGTGCTCCACCATGGTGGCGATCATGACGATGGAGCCCCCCGCGGCCTTCATGTGGGGAATGCAGGCCTGGGTCAGGTGCATGGTGCCGAACAGGTTCACGTCCATCGCCTGGCGCCAGCCGTCCATGTCGGCGTTTTCGATAGGTTCGAAGGCGCCGGGGTTGTAGGCGGAATTGAACAGGACATCGACGCGGCCGAAGGCCTCGGCCGTGGCATCCGCCAGGGCCTGGCACTGCGCCTGGTCGGCGATGTCAGTGGCCATTTTCAGGGTCTTGGTACCCAGGCCGAGGTCGTTGATTTCCTGCTCGGCGGCGTCGAGTTTTTCCTGGGTACGCGCCGCCAGCACCACCGCCGCGGCGCCCTCCTGCGCGGCCAGCGTCGACAGCTCCTGGCCCAGGCCCGGGCCAATACCGGATACGATCACTACCTTGTCCTTGAGTAACATGCTGCATTTTCTCCTGTGTGTTATGGGTGTCGGTGTATCAGAGGTGTGCGCGCACCGGGCGCCATGCTACTGGTACTGCAGGAAAACCTGCCCGGTGCCCTCGAACTCGCGCAGTTCCTGCAGCAGTTCGTCCGACGGCACCACCTGCCACTGCGGCCCCAGGCGGATGCGCGCCAGGTTGTGCGGCTGCCGGTAGAGCACGGACACGGGACAACTGCCCCCGCGCGATGCGCTCAGGGTGCGCTCGAGCCTGTCGGTGAAGCGTTCGTCGACACGCTCGGCATCGACCTCGATGGTCAGATTCGCGGCGTAACTGGAGCGGGCGTCCTGCAGGCTGCGCAGACTGTTGGCGCGCATCTCCAGCTTTTGCGTCTTGTCGCTCATGCCGATACGGCCCTCGGCGATGACGATACTGTCCTTGACCAGCAACTCGCGATGCGCCGCGTAGGCCTCGGAAAACAGCGTCACCTCGATCTGGCCGCTGGAATCGTCCAGTTTCAGTACGGCCATGGTGCCGCGCTGGGTGTTCATGGTGCGCGTCTCCATGATCAACCCGACGACGACCTGGTTGCCCTGGCGGTCCTCGCGCAGCTCGGCGATGCGATTGGGCGCGAACTTGCGCACCTCGTCCTTGTACTGGTCGATCGGGTGGCCGGTGATGTAGAGGCCCAGCGTGTCGCGCTCGCCGCCCAGCCGCTCCTTGTCGGACCAGGGCCGCGCACCGCGCGCGGCGGCGTACGGGTCGCCGACAGCGGCCGCCCCCCCGGGCAGGACCTCGCCGAACATATCGCTCATACCGCTGTCACGGTTGGCGGCGTTCTGCTCCGCCGCGCGCAGGGCGTCATCCAGCGCCGCCATCAGCACCCAGCGCTCGGTGCCCAGGGAGTCCAGGGCGCCGGAGCGGATCAGCGCCTCGATGGCGCGGCGATTGACCTTGCGCGGATCGGTGCGGCTGCAGAAATCGAACAGGTCGGTGAACGGCCCGCCCTGCTCCCGCGCGGCGAGGATGTTTTCCACCGGCCCCTCGCCCAGTCCCTTGATCGCGCCCAGGCCGTAGATGATCTCGTCCGCCGCGTTGACGGTGAACATGTGCCGCCCCTCGTTGATGTCCGGCAGGCGCAGCGGCAATTTCATGCGCTTGCACTCGTCGACGAACACCACGATCTTGTCGGTATTATCCAGTTCCGAACTCATCACCGCGGCCATGAACTGCGCCGGGTAATGCGTCTTGAGCCAGGCGGTCTGGTAGGACACCAGGGCGTAGGCGGCCGAGTGGGATTTGTTGAAGCCGTAACCGGCGAACTTCTCCACCAGGTCGAAGATCTTGATGGCCAGTTCGCCGTCCACTCCCCGGCTCTTCGCGCCGTCCTCGAACACCGCGCGCTGCTTGGCCATCTCCTCGGGCTTTTTCTTGCCCATGGCGCGGCGCAGCAGGTCCGCCTCGCCCAGCGTGTAGCCGGCCAGCACCTGGGCGATCTGCATCACCTGCTCCTGGTAGAGGATGATGCCGTAGGTCGGTTGCAGGATGGGCTGCAGCAACTCGTGCTGGTACTGCGCATCGGGAAAGGAGATGGCCTCGCGGCCGTGCTTGCGGTTGATGAAGTTGTCCACCATCCCCGACTGCAGGGGTCCGGGGCGGAACAGGGCCACCAGGGCGATAATGTCCTCGAAGCAGTCCGGCTTGAGCTTGGTGATGAGCTCCTTCATACCGCGGGATTCAAGCTGGAACACCGCCGTGGTATCACCCGACTTGAGCAGGTCGAAGCTGGACGGGTCATCCAGCGGCAGCGCGGCGATATCCAGGGGCGCCTCGCCACGGCGCTGGCGCGCCTCGTCGATCATGTGCACGGCCCAGTCGATGATGGTCAGGGTGCGCAGACCGAGGAAATCGAACTTTACCAGGCCGGCGTCCTCGACATCCCCCTTGTCGTACTGGGTGACCAGCCCACCGCCGCTCTCGTCACAGAACAGGGGCGAGAAATCCGTCAGTTTCGACGGCGCGATCACCACGCCCCCGGCGTGCTTGCCGACATTGCGCGTCACGCCCTCCAGTTGCACCGCCATGTCCCAGATCTCCTGGGCCTGGCTGTCCTCGTCGAGGAACTCGCGCAGCGCGTCCTCCTGTTCGAGGGCTTTCTCCAGGGTCATGCCGACCTCGAAGGGAATCATCTTGGACAACTTGTCCGCCAGGCCGAAGGCCTTGCCCTGCACCCGCGCCACGTCGCGCACCACCGCCTTGGCGGCCATGGTGCCGAAGGTGATGATCTGCGATACCGCCTCGCGGCCGTAGGTGTCGGCCACGTACTCGATCACCTCGTCGCGGCGCTCCATGCAGAAGTCCACGTCGAAGTCGGGCATGGACACCCGCTCGGGGTTGAGAAAGCGCTCGAACAGCAGGTCGTAGGCGATGGGGTCGAGGTCGGTGATCTCCAGCGCATAGGCGACCAGCGAGCCGGCGCCCGAGCCGCGCCCGGGACCCACCGGTATCGCCTGCTGCTTGGCCCAGCGGATGAAGTCCATGACGATGAGGAAATAGCCGGGAAAGCCCATCTGGATGATCGTGTCCAGCTCGAAATCCAGGCGCTGGCGGTAGACGGACTGTTTTTGCGCGAAGTCGGGCGCGCCCTCGAACAGGGTGGCCAGGCGACGGTCCAGGCCCTCGTGGCAGAGCTGGCGGAAAAATTCGTCCATGCTCATGCCGTCCGGCACCGGGTATTCCGGCAGGTAGGGCTTGCCCAGTTCCAGGGTCACGTTGCATCGCCGCGCGATGGCCACCGAATTGGCCAGGGCCTCGGGGATATCGGCAAACAGCTCCGCCATCTCCTGCGGCGAACGCAGGTACTGCTGCTCCGTGTAGCGACGCGCGCGCCGCGGGTCGTCCAGCGTGCGGCCCTCGCCGATGCACACCCTCGCCTCGTGCGCCTCGAACTCCCCGGCGGCGAGAAAGCGCACGTCATTGGTGGCCACGACGGGGCACTGCAACTGCTGCGCCAGGGCCACGGCGGCGTGCAGGTGGGTCTCGTCGCCCTCGCGCCCGGTGCGGTGCAGTTCCAGGTAAAAACGCTGTGGGAACACGGACATCCAGTGCCGCGCGCGTTCCTCGGCCAGGGCCGGCTTGTCCGCCAGCAGCGCCTGGCCGACATCACCGGCGGCGCCGCAGGACAGCGCGATCAGGCCCTCGGAGTGCTGCGCCAGCCAGTCGCGCTGCACGTAGGGCGTACCGTGATGCTGGCCCTCGGTGTAGGCGCGGGAGATCAGCAGGGTCAGGTTGTGGTAACCGGCTTCGTTCATCGCCAACAGGCACAGGGGCCAGGCGCGCTCACAATCCGCGGACTCGGCCACCTGCAGGTCGGCGCCAAAGATCGGCTGCACACCGGCGGCGTACGCCGCCTTGTAGGCCTTGATCAGGCCGTAGAAATTGCACACATCGGTGATCGCCACCGCCGGCATGCCCAGCTCCGCCACGCGCCGCACCAGTGGCTTGATACGCACCAGTCCGTCGACCAGGGAGTATTCTGTATGCAGGCGCAGGTGTACGAACTGGGTCATCGGCACAGTGTACTGCGGAACCCTCCAGGGCGGCAGAGCCTGCCGCAAATTTTCCCCCGCGGGTTCAGATTTGCACCTGCCGCGCGCTTTTTTCCCCGCCGGCCGCGCGGCGCGCGGCCGCTAGAGCAAGGCACGCACCGGGGCGAAGGAACGGCGGTGCACCGGGGTGACGCCGAGGGTGCGCAGGGCGTCGAGGTGCGCGCGGGTGGGATAGCCCTTGTGCGCGGCGAAGCCATACCCCGGGTACTGCTGGTCGAGGGCGACCAGTTCCGCGTCGCGCTGTACCTTGGCCAGGATCGAGGCCGCGGCGATGGCCGGCACCCGGTCGTCGCCACCGACCACCGGTTCCGAGGGATAGGGCCAGTGCGGCAGCCGGTTGCCGTCCACCAGCACGTAGTCCGGTTGCGGCGCCAGTCCCTCCACCGCGCGGCGCATGGCCAGCAGGGACGCCTGCAGGATGTTCAATTCATCGATCTCCGCCACGCTGGCGCGGCCCAGGGACCAGGCCAGCGCATGCGTACGGATTTCCCCGGCGAGCGCCTCGCGGCGCCGCGCGGGAATCTTTTTCGAGTCGCGCAAGCCAGCGACGGGAGCCGCCGGATCCAGGATAACCGCGGCGGCGACCACATCGCCGGCCAGCGGCCCACGGCCCACCTCGTCCACGCCGGCCAGCCCCCGCGCCGTGTAATCGACTTCAAACAGGTCCTGCACCAACGTCCTCCATTGCGACCAGTTGCAGCAATTCATGCGCACAGCGCGCGGCGAAATCCGTCTCCAGGGCGTCACGCAGCTGTGTATAACCCGCCAGCATGGCGGCGTTGTCGTGTTTGAGCACCTGGCGCACCGCCGCGGCCAGCGCGTCGACGCTGGCGTCGTCCTGCAACAGTTCCGGCACCAGGCCCCTGCCGGCGAGAATATTCGGCAGGGCGACGTGCCGCGTGCGTACCAGTCGCGACAGCACGAACCAGGACAGCGCGCCCATACGGTAGGTCACGACCTGGGGGCGGCGCAACAGCGCGGCTTCCAGGGTGGCGGTGCCGGAGGCGGTGAGCACGGCGTCGGCGGCCGCCATGACCTCGCGCGAGCGGCCCGGCAATACGGTCAGCGGCAGGCCCGCCGCAGCCGCCAGCGACGGCTGCAGGGCCGCGCGGCAATCCTCCCCCGCCAGCGGCAGTGTGCAGTGCAGCCCGGGAACCTCCGCGGCCACGCGCCGCGCCGCCGCCAGCATGCGCGGCGCCAGTGCGCGCACCTCCCCCGGACGACTGCCGGGCAGCAGCGCCAGGTGCGTCCCCTGCGGCGGCAGCCCCAGGGCGCGGCGCGCCGCCAGCCGGTCCGGGTCCTGCGGCAACTCGCGCGCCAGCGGGTGGCCTACGAAGCGCGCGGTAATGCCGTGTGCGTCGTACAGCGCCGGCTCGAACGGGAACAGGCACAGCACCCGGTCCACCGCGCGGCCGATGCCGTGTACACGGCGCGCACGCCAGGCCCAGATCGACGGGCTGACCAGTTGCGCCGTGGGCACGCCGTGCAGGCGCAGGCGACGCGCCAGCGGCAGGTTGAAATCCGGCGAGTCCACACCCAGGAACAGGTCCGGTGGGCTGGCAAGGAAGTGGCGCCGCAAGCGCCGCCTGATACGCAGCAGTTCGGGCAGACGCGCCAGCGGTTCGGTCACGCCCATTACCGACAGGCGCTCCATGGGATAGAGGCTGCGCAGGCCCCGGGCCTGCATCTGCGCGCCGCCGATGCCCTCGGCCTGCAGTCCCGGCCAGCGGCGCGCCAGCGCGTCCATCACGGCCGCGGCCAGCGCATCGCCGGAGGCTTCGCCGGCGACCACGGCCAGGCGCAGCGGGCGTGCCAAGGCCCGGCTCAGCGCACGATACCGCGCTCGGAGGCCTTGATGGACTCGAGAAACACGGTCAGTTCCGGGGTTTTCTCGAACATCGACTCCAGGCGCGTCAGGGCCAGGTCCAGGGTCAGCCCCTGGCGGTAGACAACGCGGAAGGCGCGGCGCAGTTCGCCGATGGCGTCGGCGGAGAAGCCGCGGCGGCGCAGACCCTCCATATTGATGGACTTGGCCTGGGCCGGGGCGCCGCTGACCGTGACGAAGGCCGGCACGTCCTTGCCGATAGCGCTGCCCATGCCGGAGAAACTGTGCGCGCCGATCTGGCAGAACTGGTGCACCAGCGTGTACCCGCTGAGAATCGCCCAGTCACCCACTTTCACATGGCCGGCCAGGGCACAGTTGTTGACCAGCACAGTACGGTTGCCGATGACGCTGTCATGGCCCACATGCACGTAGGCCATCACCAGGTTGTGGTCGCCTATCGTGGTCTCGGCGCGGCCCTGCACCGTGCCGCGGTGAATGGTGACGTTTTCCCGGATGACGTTGTGATCGCCGATGACCAGCCGGGTGGGCTCGCCGCGGTACTTGAGATCCGGCGTGCTCTCGCCGATGGAGGAGAACTGGTAGATGTGGTTACCGGCGCCGATGCGGGTGGGACCGCGGATCACCACGTGGGGTTCGATGATGCAGCCCGGCCCGATGTCCACATCGGCACCGATCATCGTCCACGGGCCGACCTGCACGTCATCTGCCAGCCTGGCGCCCGGGTCGACGATCGCCTGGCCGTGGATCATCAGCGATCCGCGCAGAGAATGCTGGCGCTGGCCGCCAGTTCGCCGTCGACATCAGCGCTGACATCGAATTTCCAGATTCCGCGACGGTTGGACAACACCTGCGCGCGCAGCATGACGCGGTCACCGGGAATACAGGGGCGCTTGTAGCGCACGTGGTCGGCGCCGGCGAGGTAGTAGCTGGAACCATCCTCCACGGTCTTGCCCTGGCTGTAGAATCCGAGAATACCGGCCGCCTGGGCCATCGCCTCCAGCAGCAACACCCCCGGAAAAATCGGCTGCTGCGGGAAGTGCCCGTTGAAAAACTCCTCGTTGGCGCTGAGGTTCTTGTAGGCGAGGATGGATTCGCCAGCCTCGATCTCGAGAACGCGGTCCACCAGCAGGAAAGGGTAACGGTGTGGCAGGTAACGGTGAATTTCCGCGACGTCCATCATGACTCCCCACTCCCCTCTTCTCGTGCCTGCGGCGGCTGCTCCAGCGCCGCCAGTCTGCGCTGCATGGACTCCAGTTGGGAAAAGCGCACCGCACTGCGCTTCCACTGTCGCGTCTCGGCCATGGGCGTACCCGAGGAATAGGAACCCGGCCGGGTAATGGAGCGCGTCACCATGGTCATCCCGGTCACGTGGACATTATCACAGATTTCCACATGGCCAACGACACCGACGCCACCGGCGAGGGTGCAGTCCGCCCCGATGATGCTGCTGCCGGCGAGGCCGCAACAACCGGCAATGGCGCTGCGCGCGCCGATGCGGCAGTTGTGCCCCACCTGTACCTGGTTGTCGATGATCACACCGTCGCCGATACAGGTGTCCTCGAGGGTGCCGCGGTCCACGCTGGTACAGGCGCCGATCTCCACGCCGTCGCCGATGCGCACACCGCCGAGCTGGTGGATTTTTTCCCAGCCCGCAGGGCCGCGCGCAAAACCGAAGCCGTCCGCGCCGATGACCGCCTGGGCGTGAATGACGCAGTCCCGACCGATGTGCACGTCGTGGTAGATCACCGCCCCGGGATAGACACGGGTAGCGCGGCCGAGACGGCTGTCACGACCGACGAAGACGTTCGCCCCGAGGACGACCGAGGCGCCGATCTCCGCGCCCGCCTCGACCACGGCGCCGGGCCCGATGCAGGCGCTGGCGTCCACCACGGCGCCCGGGTCGATGACCGCGCCGGGGGCAATGCCGGCCGGGGGCGGCGCAGCGCCGCGAAACAGTTGTGAGGCCCTGGCAAAGGCCAGGTAGGGATCGTCGGCGAGCAGGCAATCCCCGTGGCGGGCGACGGCGTGCTCCGGGGTCAGGATGACCGCCCCGGCGCGGGTATCGCGCAGTTGCGCCAGGTGGCGTTCGCCGTGCAGAAAGCTCAGTTGATCGGGCGCGGCGCTGTGCAGGGGCGCCAGGCCGCGCAGGGGCCGTTGTCCATCACCGGTGTAGGCCAGGCCAAGGCGCCCGGCCAGTTCACCCAGTGTGAACACGGCGGTTCACTCCGCCGCGGTCTGGTTCAGCTTGTCAGTAACCTTGGCGGTAATGCTGTAGCCGGCGTCCGCGTGTATCACGGACTGCCGTTGCAACAGCAGCCCGATGCCGTCCTGGGCGATGATTTCCTTGAGCACCGTCTGTACCCGCGGCGCCATCTCCTGCAACAGGGCCTGGCCCGCCGACTGCTCCGCCTGTTGCAGCTTGACGGTGACATGCTCGAGATCGGCCTGTTTGCTGGCGAGTTTCTGCCGCGCCGCCACCTGCTGTTCCTGGCTCATCACCGCCGCGTCTTTCTGGAACTTGCGCATCAGTTCCTCGAACTCGGTCTTCAGCCGGTCGAACTCGGCCTTGTCCGACTTGTAGTCTTCCTGCCCCCTGACCTCACCCAGCCGCTTTTGCGCCAGGTCGGTTTGCAGGATGGCCTCCTGCAGGTCGACGACAGCGATCTTGCCCTGGGCCCAGCCCAGCGCCGGCGCGCTGAACGCTACGATGAACAGGGCCAGTTTTACGAATCTAGACACAGTTATCTCCACTCTTGGATAGTCAGACTAAAAACCCCGGCCCAAAGTAAACTGGAACACCTCTTCCTCGTCAAACTCGCCGGAATTCAGCGGCTTGGCGAGGCTGAAGGTCATGGGTCCGAAGCCGGTATACCAGGTGACGCCCACGCCCACTGAGTAACGCAGCTCGTCCAGGTCGATATCGAAACAGTTTTGCTGCGAGGCGCGGCAGTTGTCGTCGAAGACGTTGCCCCAGTCGAAGAAGAACGCGGAGCGCAACTGGCTGCTGTCCTTGACGAACGGCAGCGGGAAGATCAGCTCGGCGCCGCCCTCGACCAGGATGTTGCCGCCGAAGGGGTCGGGGTTGTCGCGCACGTCGTCGACGATCAGCTTGCCGTCGCTGGCGACATAGCCGAAACCATCGCCGTCGTCGCCACCGACCTGCGTCGGGTTGCCGTCCTCGTCGATTGCGGTAACGGGCGCGTCGACGCGGTATTCGTCCGCCGGCGTACTGCGCGGCCCCAGCGTATTGCTCTCGTAACCGCGCACGGAGCCAAAGCCGCCGGCGAAGAAATGCTCGTAGAACGGCAGTTCGGTGGTGTCGCCGTAGCCGTCGCCATAACCCAGTTCCGTGCGCAGGCGCAGGGTCCAGGACTCGATCAGTGGCACCGGGTAGTAGATCTCGCCGCGGTAGGTGAGTTTGAAGAACTCCAGGTCCGAGCTGGGCACCGCGACCTCCAGCGCCACCGACTGGGCGGCGCCGCGCGTCGCCAGGCGGCCGCGGTTCAGGGTGGACTGTGTCCAGCTCGTGGTTATGGTCCAATTGAGGAATTCGTCGCCGTTCTCGTCCAGGAAACCTGTCTGGTCGGAGGGGCTGAGGTAGTCATCCGGCAGGTCATCGACATCGACCAGCACTTCGGGCGCGCTGTAGAGACCGGTCAGGTTGCCATCGTCGTCGAACAGCGCGGTACTGTCATAGTAGAAGTCCACCCCGTCGAGCAGGCGCGGGCTGGCCTTGATCTCCTGCACCGCGAACCGCCCGGTGTTGATCTTGGTGTTGGACACGCCGAAGCTGAAACCGAGTCGCTCGGTCTCCTTGATCGGGTAGCCGAAGTTGATCGCGCCGCCGAGGGTGTCGGTGGAGTAACTGGCGACGTTGACCTCGTCCAGGTCCGTGGCGCGGTAGAAGATATTGAAGCCGCGGCTGACACCGTCCTCGGTGTAGTAAGGGTTGGTGTAGCTGAAGTTGTACACGTCCTGGTAGCGCGAGGAATTGAGGCCGATGCCGACGCGCTTGCCGCTGCCGAGGAAGTTGTCCTGCTGCAGGTTCACACCGAGGATGAGACCGGCGTCCTGGGCAAAGCCGAAGCTGGCGCCGATGCTGCCCGAGGACTGCTCCTCGACGGTGTACTCCACGTCGATCAGGTCGTCGTGCCCGGGCACCTCCGGCGTCTCGACCGTCGCCCTGCTGAAGAACCCGAGACGCTCCAGGCGCACGCGCGACTGCTCGATCGCCGCCGCCGAGGCCGGCGCGCTCTCCATCTGGCGCATCTCCCGGCGCAGTACGTCATCGACGGTCTTCAGGTTGCCCTTGAAGTTGATGCGCCGCACGTAGGTGCGCTTGCCCGGGTCGACGAAGAACTTCAGCGACACCGTCTTGTCTTCCTCGCTGATCTCCGGGATGCCGGTGACCTTGGCGAAGTTGTAGCCCTCGTTGCCCAGGCGCCGGGTCAGGTACTCCTCGGTGGAGGTGACCATGCGCTGGGAAAAGGTCTGGCCCTCGGAAACCAGCAGGAAGCGCTGCAGGTCGGACTCCGGCAACACCAGGTCGCCGGACAGTCCCACCGTGCTCACGGTGTACTTCTCACCCTCGCTGACGTTGGCGGTGATGTACACGGCCTCCTTGTTCGGCGACACGGAGACCTGGGTGGAATCGATACGGAACTGCAGGTAACCGCGGTCCATGTAGTAGGAGCTCAACGTCTCCAGGTCGCCGGTGAGTTTCTCCCGCGAATACTTGTCATCGCTGGTGAAGAACGAGAACCAGCCCGTTGTCTGCAACTCGAACAGGTCGGTCAGGTCCTCGTCATCGAACACCCGGTTGCCGACGATGTTGATGTGCTTGATCGACGCCACGGTGCCCTCGTCCACGTCGATATTCACCGACACGCGGTTGCGCGGCTCGGGAATCACCTCGGTTTCGATGTTGGCGTCGTAGCGGCCCTGCTGCACGTACTGGCGCTGCAGTTCGAGTTGCATGCCTTCCAGCGTGGAGCGCTGGAACACCTGGCCCACGGCCAGCCCCGCGCCCTTCAGGCCGTCCAGCAGCGCCTCGGTCTCGATGGCCTTGTTGCCCTCGATATTGATCTCGCTGATGCTCGGGCGCTCGGTGACGATGACCACCAGCACGTTGCCGTCGCGGCCGATACGGAGGTCATCGAAATTGCCGGTAGCGAACAGGCTGCGCGCGGCCTCGCGCACCACCCGGCCGTCGACGATGTCGCCCACGCCCACCGGCAGGGCGGTGAAGACGCTGCCGGCGGAGATACGCTGCAGTCCCTCGACCCGAATATCGGAAATGATAAACGATTGGGCCAGGGCCCCCGGGGCAAGTAGCAGCAGCACCAGGGCCAGCCATTTGGGCATGTGTTTAATCAAGTCACTGGTCCGCCTGCGGAGGGCGGGGTCTCTCCATTGTCAGATTATTGTCCGCCGCCAGGGCCGCGGCGGGCCCACGCACGGTAGCGGACCACGCGTCCCCCGTCCAGCGCCTGCGCAGGCCGTCGACGTCTTGCACTGTCGCGGGGGCGTCGCCATCCGGTCTACAGACGCAGGATGTCGTTGTACAGGGCCAGCAGCATGATACCCAGCACCATGACCAGGCCCAGCTGGTAGCCGAGGGCCTGTATTTTCTCAGGTACCGGGCGTCCCGCCAATAGCTCTATCGTATAAAACAGCAGGTGCCCGCCATCCAGCACCGGGATCGGCAGCAGGTTGAGCACGCCGAGGCTGACGCTGAGCAGGGCCAGGAAGCTGATATAGGATTCCAGCCCGGACTTGGCCGACGCCGTGGCCACCTTGGCGATGGTGATGGGGCCGCCCAGGTTTTTCGGCGAGATCAGGCCGGTGATCATTTTCTGGATGGATTTCAGCGTGAACAGGGTCAGCTCGCCGGTGCGGTTCACTGCCGCGCCCAGGGCCTCCACTGGCCCGCGCTGAAAGCGGCGCACCAGCTCCGGCGGCATCTCCGGCACCTGCACCGCGACGCCGACCCGGCCGAAAACCTCGCCGTCATCACCCTGCACACGCTCGGGCACAACCTGCGCGCGCAGGCGCTCGCCGCCGCGCTCCAACAGCAGGTCGATGCGTTCACCGGGACGGGAACGGACGTGGTCCACCCAGTCCATCCAGCGAGCCATGTCGACGCCATCCGCCTGCAGGACCCGGTCGCCCTGCTGCAGCCCCGCGGCCGCCGCCGGGCTGTCGGCAACCACCTCGCCCACCACCGGCGGCACTTCCGGTGTGTACAGCGTGATTCCCAGCCCGCCATACAGGTCCGGCTGCTCCTGTTCCGAGAGCCAGCGCTCGATCACCGCGTCTCCCTCGTACACGGCGCCGGAGCGGGGGTCGCGCGCCGCGATGCGGATCGTGCCAGTGTCGCCGATGCGCTCCAGCAGACGGAAATTCAGGGCCTGCCAGGTCGGGGTCTCACGACCGTCCACGGCGACGATTTCCCGGCCCGGCTGCAGCCCCGCCGCGGCTGCCGCGGAGCCGGGCTCCACCGCCTCGACCAGCGGCACATAGCCGGATTCGCCCGCCAGGTACAGGCCCCAGAAAGCCACGACCGCCAGGCCGAGGTTGGCCAGGGGACCGGCGCTGACCACCGCGATGCGCTGTAGCGCCGGCTTGCGGTTGAAGGCCTGGTGCGCGCGTTCCGGCGGCACATCGCCGTCCTGTTCCCCGAGCATCTTGACGTAACCGCCCAGGGGTATGGCGGCGATGCTGTACTCGGTCCCCTGGCGGTCCTTCCAGCGCAGCAGGGAGGTGCCGAAACCGATGGAGAAGCGGATGACATGCACGCCGCAGCGCCGCGCCACCCAGAAGTGCCCGTACTCGTGTATGGCCACCAGCAGCGCCAGCGTGGCCAGGAAAAGCAGGATTGTGTACAGCAGGTCCATATCCAGGGTTCCGCCCTCAGCCGCGCAGGTCCGCCAGCAGGCTGCCAGCGATCTCGCGAGCGCCCAGATCTGCAGCTTCGACCACTGCCAGGTCGGTCGGTTCAACCGGGCTCACACGTTCCATTGTACCCTCGATGAGCCGCGGAATATCGGTAAAGCGGATGGCGCCGTCCAGGAACGCGGCCACGGCGACCTCGTTGGCGGCGTTGCACACCGCCATGGCCGTGCCCCCCGCCGCCACCGCCTCGCGCGCCAGGCGCAGGCAGGGAAACCGCGCCTCGTCGGGCGCCTCGAAATCCAGCCGCGCCGCGGCCACCAGGTCCAGCGGCTCGACGCCGGCATCGAGCCGCTCGGGCCAGCCCAGGCCGTAGGCGATAGGGGTGCGCATATCGGGATTTCCCAGCTGCGCCAGGACCGAGCCGTCAAGGTACTGCACCATGGAGTGGACGATGCTCTGCGGGTGCACCACGACCTCCCCCTGCCGCGGCTGCAGGTCGAAGATCCAGCAGGCCTCGATGAACTCCAGTCCCTTGTTCATCAGGCTGGCCGAGTCGACGGAAATCTTGCGGCCCATGTCCCAGTTCGGGTGCGCGCAGGCCTGCTCCGGCGTGGCGTCGCGCATGCGCTCGAAACTCCACTGCCTGAACGGGCCGCCGGAGGCGGTGAGCAGCACCCGGCTGACCCCGCGCAGCGATGGCGTGCCGTCCGGCGCCACCGGCATGCACTGGAAAATGGCATTGTGCTCGCTGTCGATGGGCAGCAGCACCGCGCCGCACTCGCGCACCGCCGCCATCAGCAGGTGCCCGCCCATGACCAGCGATTCCTTGTTCGCCAGCAACACGGTTTTGCCGGCGCGCGCCGCCGCCAGGGTCGAGGGCAGTCCGGCAGCGCCGACGATAGACGCCATCACCGCGTCCACCGCCTGCGCCGAGGCCACCTGGCAGAGGGCCTGCTCACCCTGCAACACCTCGGTGGGGCAGTCCCCGGGAAGGCGTTGCGCCAGCTGATCGGCGGCGCGCTCCCCGGTCAACACGGCGAAACGCGGGCGAAACTCCAGGCACTGCTCGAGCAGGGTGTCGACGGAGTCCCGGGCGGTCAGCGCGTAGACGGCGTAGCGGTCCGCGTGTCGGCGCAGCACGTCCAGCGTGTTGACACCGATAGAGCCGGTGGAGCCGAGCACGCTGACCTGGCGGCGTTGGTCGGGCACGCTCACCAGCCCGCCAGCAGCAAACCCAGGGCGAACACCGGGGCGGCGCCGCACAGGCTGTCCAGCCGGTCCAGCACGCCGCCGTGTCCGGGCAGCAGCGTGCCGCTGTCCTTCACCCCGCTCTCGCGCTTGACCATGCTCACCGTAAGGTCACCCAGCACCGAGGCCAGGGCGGTACTGATGGTCACGGCCGCCACCGAGGGCAGGCCGACATGGGACACCTGGTCCGGCAACAGGTAGTGCAGCAGGACCGCCAGCGCGGCACAGGCGGCGATACCGCCCCAGAATCCCTCCCAGGTTTTTTTCGGGCTCACCGCCGCGGCCAGCTGGTGCCGCCCGAACGTGACGCCGGCAAAATAGGCGCCGATGTCCGCGGCCGCCACCACCAGCACCATGACCACCAGCAGGATGCCGCCGCGGGGAAAGCTCAGCAGGTACACCGCGGCGAGCCAGGCCGGGGCGAGTACCAGCAGGCCCATCAGGCTGCGCATGGGCACGCCGCGCCACATCAGCGCACTGCCCGGGTAGCTCTTCACCCACAACAGGGCGAAACACCACCACAGGCAGGCCAGGCCGAGAAACGGCTGCACCCATTCGCGTTGCGGCGCGTCCCACAGGCGGCAGTACAGGTACAGCGCGCCCAGCGCGGCGACAATCACCGCGACGTAGAGCGCGCGCGCAGGCACGGCGTTGAAGCCCGCCAGGCGCGACCACTCCCAGGCGCCGAGCGCGATCAGCAGCGCAAACAGCAGCGCCAGCAGCGGCAGCGACAACAGGGCCAGGGCGGCGAGAAACAGGCCCGCCATGACCAGGGCCGTGATCACGCGCTGCCTAAGCATTCGGTTCCCCGGCGGCGACCAGCCCGTCCGGCTCACGCAGGCCGAAGCGCCGCTCGCGCTGGCTGTAATCGTCCAGCGCCCTGGCGAATTCCAGCTCGCCGAAATCGGGCCACAGGGTCTCGGTGAAATACAGTTCGCTGTAGGCAAAGTGCCACAGCATGAAATTGCTGATGCGCGCATCGCCGCCGGTGCGGATACACAGGTCGGGGCGCGGCAGGTCACTGATGGAAACGTTCTGGTCGATGAGTTGCGCGTCGATGTCCGCGGGCTGCAGGCGCCCCGCCTGGACCTCGCCGGCAAGTTTGCGCGCCGCCTGGGCGATATCCCACTGACCGCCGTAATCGACGGCGATCACCACCGTGGCCTGCGTGTTATTGCGCGTGAGATGCTCGGACTGGCGCATCAGGCGCTGCAGGCGGTCGCTGAAGTGGCCGCGTTCGCCGATGAAGCGCAGGCGGATACCGTCCTTGTGCAGTTCCCTGACCTCGTTGCGCAGGTAGCGCGAGAGCAGCGCCAGCAGGGCGCGCACTTCCGGCAGCGGCCTGCCCCAGTTTTCACTGCTGAAGGCGAACAGCGTCAGCACCTCGACGCCGTGGTCCCGGCAGGCGCGCAGCACGCCGCGCACGGCCTCGACACCGGCGCGGTGCCCCGCCGGGCCGGGTACGCCATTGCGCCTGGCCCAGCGATTATTGCCATCCATGATGATGGCGACATGCCGGGGCACTACTTTATCCACTTTATTCTCCACGCCCGGGGAACGGCCTGACATGGATGTGTCAGATTTCCATGAGGTCGGCTTCTTTTTCCGCCAGCAGCTTTTCTACCCTGGCGACATAGCCGTCGGTAAGCTTCTGTACTTCTTCCTGCCCCCGACGCTCGTCGTCCTCACTGATTTCCTTTTCCTTGACCAGTTCCTTGAGCATTGCCATGGCGTCGCGTCGCGCGTTGCGCACGGAGACACGGGCCGACTCCGCCTCGGTGCGAGCCTGGCGCGAGAAGCCGCGGCGCGTCTCCTCGGTCAGCATGGGCATGGGTATGCGAATCACCTCGCCTGCAGTGGCGGGATTGAGCCCGAGGTCGGACTTGAGAATGGCTTTTTCCACCTGCGGAATCATCGACTTGTCCCACACCGTCAACGACAGCGTGCGGGCATCCTCGACATTGATATTGGCCACCTGGTTGAGCGGCGTGTCGGCACCGTAGTACTCCACCTTGAGCCCGTCGAGCAGGCTCGGGTGTGCGCGCCCGGTGCGAATCTTGTTGAAATTGTGCGCCAGGGCTTCCAGGCTTTTTTCCATGCGCTGGACGGCCTCGGCTTTTACGTCATCTATCATCTGGTTCCTCCCACGCCGCGCGGGCTACTCGATCAACGTGCCCTCTTCGCCACCCCGGACGATACTGAGCAGCGCTCCCTGTTTTTCCATTTCGAACACGCGCACCGGCATGTTGTGGTCGCGACACAGGCAAATCGCCGTCAGGTCCATTACCTCGAGCTTTTTGTCCAGCACCTCGTCGTAGGTGAGGCGCTCGTACTTCACCGCGTCGGCGACTTTCATCGGGTCGGCGGAATACACGCCGTCCACCTTGGTCGCCTTCAGCACCAGGTCCGCGTCAATCTCGATACCGCGCAGGCAGGCGGAGGAATCGGTGGTGAAAAACGGGTTGCCTGTGCCCGCGGAAAAGATCACCACGTCGCCGTTGATCAGGGCGCGAATCGCCTTGCGCCGGTCGTAGTGGTCCACGACGCCGCTCATGGGAATCGACGACATCACCTGGGTGGCGATATTCGAGCGCTCCAGCGCGTCGCGCATGGCCAGGGCATTCATCACGGTAGCCAGCATGCCCATGTGGTCGCCGGTAACGCGATCCAGCCCGGCCGCCTGCAGCGCCGCGCCGCGGAACAGGTTGCCGCCGCCAATCACCAGGCCGACCTGCACCCCGATGCCCACGAGCTGGCCGATTTCCAGGGCCATGGAGTCGAGGACCCTGGGGTCGATGCCGTAACTTTCACTGCCGGTAAGGGCCTCGCCACTGAGCTTCAGCAGAATCCGCTTATACTTCTTGTCACCCGCCGACTGGGGCATGCCGCTACCTCCAAAAATCTGGGGCGTATGTTACAGGACATTGCGCTTTCGCCCTAGTCGGATTCCTTCCTAATTTCTCGGCCGGCCGGGGCGCTTACGCTTGCCGGGGTTGGTTCTCTGGCCCGGGGCGCTTATGTTGACCGATGCGGTTCTCTGGCCCGGGGCGTTCACGCTTGCCGGGGTAGGTTCTCTGGCCCGGGGCGGAAACGCTTTCTGGCCTCGGAAGGCTGAGATACTCGGCCTGAAAGCGTTTCGGCCCCGGGCCTTGAAGCACCGGCTTAGGTATAGATTCGTCTGCAGGGGGTTTTCGCGAGGAA
>MDSW01125403.1_pt1 | contig 47821 bp, 43 predicted proteins | sample 811171 | NCBI WGS metagenome assembly MDSW01 (sample SAMN05326641, study PRJNA326480) | marine metagenome | isolation source: seawater | place: Atlantic Ocean: North West | collected 2012
CCAACCCAAAAGGGAAGACCAGTTCCTCCATTTTCAAGGCCCTCAGGACCTGTAACCCAATTCCAATTTCCTTCAATTCCTTGATCACTTGCACCAATCCAACCAGCTCCACCAGTTTGTTCAGCTGAAATTTGATTCTCTTCGTCAGAAAGAATTGTGACTAAATATCCTTGTAATCCATAATAATTTGAGTTTGCAGCAGCCTGTTCAGCTTGAATCCATGTAATTCCAGCTTGTTCAAAATATACATAGTAATGACCAGTTGAAGGAAGATAATTTGCATTTCCAATTGTAAACGAGAATGATTTATCTGACGGATTAGGATTATTAGAAAAAAAAACTACTTCGTATACTGCAGTTATTATATCTGCAATCGAAATATCATTTCCTGTCAAACTAGATATTTCAAGTTTACCGTCAGCTACATTCCAAGAAATATTTAAATCAGGGTCAGACCCGTTATAAATTAGCTGGTCTTCACCAGGAACATATCCTTCAGAAATTTGAATATATAATGCATCCAGTGTTGTGCTATCAGGATCTTCAATATTAAAATTTGTTACAATATTTTGCTCTGTTTGGGGGCAATAAATACCTTCGCCTTCTGAAAATATAGTTGGAGGTAAATTATTTTGGGAAATACTATTAACAGAAATTATAAAAATCAAAAAATAAAATAATTTGACAAAATTTTTTTTCATATAAAAATTACATTTTGATAATAGTAAGAATTGTATAAAAATATAATATATAGAACTGTATACAAAGTGTTAATAGATATATATTTTTGATTAATCATTAGATATTAAAGCTGATTATTAATCAATATTTTTTACAATTTCTCTAGATAATTCAGCGAAAAAAGGTATGCCAATTTCTTTATAGTCATATAGGTTGTCATTATATATTTTATTACTATTTACGTTAATTGTTGCGGTTAGAATGACTGAATAATATTTCAAATTTATTAATGCAGTTTCGGTTAGATGACCATATGCACTTCCTGTTTTATTATAAATGGAAATTATATTGTTTTTCAAAATGTTTTTACCATCCCCATATATGAATCTTTTTACATAATTATCAGGGTAAATTTTTGGATCTAGGCCTATGTCTCTAGGAAGTTTTGACATGCTTTCTTTTAAAAAAACTAGTTGTTTTTTAGAGATATTGAAAGTTTTACTTTTATCAAAATTTTTAGGAAAAAATAAAATTTTTATCATTTCATGTAAATCAGTGATTGATATATAATTTTTTCTAGAAAAATCCATTGGTTCATTTATTAAGACACCATTTTTTACATGTGCTTTTCCTTTTTTTAATTTTTTTAATTTTAAGTTTCTAGGTTTTAAATTTTTATTTTGTAGTGTAATTATAGAATCTTCTAAAAAAAAATTAATTTTCTTTGATATTAAGTTTTCAGAATTAGCTGTTGACAGTCTGTGGAATATTCTTGCTCTTTTAAACCCTTTTGCTTTTAACTTTAAATTTATATAATCCTGACCTAAAAACTCAAATAACCTGTTACTGGATTGATTACTACTTATAACAAATATTTTTTCAATTTCTTCCCTAATAGTCGTTGTCAACGTGTCATCTTTAATTTTGAAAGAAGTATTTAAATTAATTTCATCTATTTCATTTATTTTTTCAATACTAAACAAAGCTATTGGTAGTTTTACAGTGCTTGCTGGATAAAAATATTTTTTTGAATTTACTCTAAAGCTGTAATCCTTAAAATTATTACTTGAATCAATTATTGTTAACTTAATTTGTAATTCAAATTCATTAATATTTTTTTTAATTTTTTCAATTTTTTTATCTTTTGAATTTAGGGCAATTTTAATCGGGTTTTTAGTTGATATACAGCTAAAACTAAATAATATTATTATTATTAAAATAAAATTTTTCATTAATCATAAAAGTATTAATAAATTTTTGATAAATAATCATAATTTAATTTCATGAGTTAGATTTAAAACTGATATGTTTATTACATTTGTTTAGCTAAATATTTAATATGAATTTACACGAATTTCAAGCAAAGGAAATTTTAAATGGATTTGGAGTCAGAATTCAGAGAGGTTATGTAGTATCAACAGCCAATGATGCAGTTGAAAAAGCTAAAGATCTAAACAGAGAAACGGGGACTAATTTTTTTGTTATAAAAGCTCAAGTTCATGCTGGTGGTAGGGGTAAAGGTGGTGGAGTAAAACTTGCGAAATCTATTGAAGATGTTTATGAAATTTCTCAAAAAATCATTGGTATGAACTTAATAACTCCCCAAACCTCAGAAAAAGGAAAAAAAGTTCATCAAGTTTTGGTTGCAGAAGATGTTTATTATCCTGGTAATAGTGAGGTAGAAGAATATTATATATCTGTTCTACTGAATAGAACTACTTCTAAAAATATGATAATGTATTCAACTGAAGGAGGTATGGATATCGAAACTGTAGCGGAAAACACACCTGATTTAATTCACACTTTAGATGTTTGTCCTATTGAAGGCTTGACCGATTTAAATGCTCAAGAGATTGCTTTAAATCTTAAATTAAACGGAAACGCAAAAAATGAAATGATAGATTTTGTTAAAGCACTCTATAAAGCTTACGATAAATCAGATTCTTCCCTTTTTGAAATTAATCCTGTTATCAAAACTAGTGATGATAAGATATTAGCAGTTGATGCAAAGGTGTCCATTGATGACAATGCATTATTTAGACACCCTGATTATGCAGAGATGAGAGATGTTAGGGAAGAAAATCCAATTGAGGTTGAAGCAAAAGAAGTAGGATTAAATTATGTTGATCTAGAAGGAAATGTCGGATGCATGGTTAACGGTGCAGGTCTAGCAATGGCTACAATGGATTTAATTAAGCAAGCAGGAGGTGAGCCTGCAAACTTTTTAGATGTTGGAGGAACCGCCGACAGCGAAAGAGTAGAAACCGCTTTTAGAATTATAATGAAAGATCCTGATGTTAAGGCTATTCTTATCAATATTTTCGGAGGAATTGTCAGATGTGATCGCGTTGCAAACGGAATTGTTGATGCTTGTAAAAACATGAAGGATGAAATTTCTGTTCCGATAATTGTTAGATTGGAAGGAACAAATTCAAAAATAGCTAAAGATATTATTGATTCATCTGGGTTAAATTTCCACAGTGCAGTTGAATTTAAAGAAGCTGCAGATAAAGTTCAAAAAGTATTAGAGACTGCTTGATTTGAGTTCTTTCATTTTTTTAATTTGATCTCTGTAAATAGCCGCAGATTGAAAATCTAATTCCTTAGCCGATTTTTCCATTTCTTTTCTTAACTCTCGGATTTTTTTATCAAACTCTTTAGACTTTTTAGGTATTTTAAAATCAATTATGGTATTATCTTTGATTTCAGTTTTATTTATTAATAATTTCTGTGTTAATGGATTCTCAATTCTTTTTACAACAGGTTTTGGAATGATGCTGTTTATTTTGTTGTATTCTGCTTGTTTCGATCGTCTATAATTTGTCTCTTCAATTGTTTTGTTTATGCTTTTTGTCATTTTATCAGCATATAAAATTGCAATACCATTTATGTGCCTAGCTGCTCTACCCACAGTTTGGGTTAAGGATCTATGAGACCTTAAGAATCCTTCTTTGTCAGCATCAAGTATCGCAACTAAAGAAACCTCTGGTAAATCGAGTCCTTCCCTAAGTAAATTTACCCCAATCAAAACATCAAATTTATCTTCTCTCAGTCCTTGCATGATCTCAACTCTCTCGATTGTATCAACATCTGAATGAATATATTTTGATCTTATTTCAATCTTGGTAAGAAAGCTTGTCAATTCTTCTGCCATTTTTTTGGTAAGTGTCGTGACAAGTATTTTCTCTTTAAGGATAACCCTTTCTTGAATTTCATCAATCAAATCATCAATCTGATTCTTTAAGGGTTTGATAATTATTTTTGGATCTAAAAGACCTGTAGGTCTTATTATTTGCTCGACAATAATTCCTTCGCACATACGCAGTTCATAATCTGCAGGAGTTGCACTAACATAAATAATATTATTTTGAAGCAGCTCAAATTCCTCAAATTTTAACGGACGATTATCCATAGCAGCTGGCAGTCTAAATCCATACTCAACAAGATTTTCTTTTCTGCTTCTATCCCCGCCATACATTGCTCTAACTTGAGGAAGAGTTGCATGACTCTCGTCTATAATTGTCAAATAATCGTCTGGAAAATAGTCTAAAAGACAAAATGGTCTAGTTCCTGGTTTTCTACCATCAAAATATCTTGAATAGTTTTCAATCCCAGAGCAATATCCAAGTTCTTTAATCATTTCCATGTCAAACTCCGTTCTTTCTTTGATTCTGTTTGCTTCAAGTGTATTTCCAATTTCCATGAAATACTCATATTGTTTTAATAGATCATCCTGAATTAGTTTTATGACATCGTGAATTTTATCGGGTGAACTAACAAATATATTAGCTGGGTATATTGTTATTGTTTCCTCTTTGTTAAAAATTTCATTTGTATAAGGATCAAACTTTTCAATTTCTTCTATCTCCTCACCGAAAAAATGAATTTTGTATGCAAAATCTGTGTGAGCTGGAAAAACATCTATCGTATCACCTATTACTCTAAACTTTCCCTGCTTGAATTCATCACTTATGGATCTAGAATATAAGCTTTGGACCAGTTTATTTAGCAGCGAGGTTCTTGTAATGTTAGAATTGTCCTTAATCTCAATCGTATTATTTTTAAATTCTTGAGGATTTCCCATCCCATATATACAAGATACAGACGCAACAATTATTATATCATTTCTTCCAGAAAGTAGGGCGGAAGTTGCACTTAATCTTAGTTTTTCAATCTCTTCGTTAATTGAAAGATCTTTTTCAATGTAAACACCTGTAGTTGGAATGTATGCTTCAGGTTGATAATAATCATAATAGGATACAAAATATTCTACGAGGTTATCAGGAAAAAAAATTTTAAATTCTGAATATAGTTGTGCAGCAAGAGTTTTATTGTGAGCTAAAACCAATGTTGGTTTTTCAACCTGTTTTATAACATTGGCAACTGTGAAAGTTTTTCCAGATCCGGTTACACCCAATAAAGTTTGATGTTTTTCCTTGTTTTCAATTCCTTTAACAAGAGATTGAATGGCGGTAGGCTGATCGCCGGTAGGAGTAAAATCGGTTGTTAAATTAAACTTCATTGGATTGTACTATTAATGATATTGTTCATCTTCTAAATCATTTTCATCTTCAGTATTTTCTTTTTCAAAAATTTTTTCAGGTGCTTTTTCGGGTGGATTTCCAGCTGAAAAGATTATTCTTGGATAAATGACAGAATCGATTTCTTGAGCTTCCTCAATTAATTTGACATAAAATGTCCACATGTTCATGAAATCATATACATATAAAAGTTTTGGATTGCTGTTATTAAGAATATTTGGCAATAAAATTGAATCCATTACATCAGTAGAATCGTCAAAACCCATTAAACTTATTTCATTGATTTGATTCCATTCTTCATCTACGGTGTAAAAAGATGCCATCTCATTAGCACTAAAATTAAAGGATAATAAAATAAACTCATGCAAATCAGTGAGTGATGAGTTTTTATCAATTTCAACATCACGTAAGATATCTTCTTTGGTATCGTTATCAAGAATTAATCTAAGCCTATAAATCATTTGCTTGTAATTTATTTTCTTTTAAAAAATTTTGAAGTAATATATAAAATTGAAGTCCAAAAATTATGCTAGCAAGAACTAAATGCGCAGTTTGTGTTCCAAAAGGAAAATCAAAATAGAACATTGACACACCGGTTATTATCTCAAATAAAAGGAGGATCATAACATAGTTTATGTATTTATTTCCAAGACTCAGTTGTTTGTTAATTAAAAATAGAGCTGTATTTACACCAATTACAATTATTGAAAAGATTCTATGATACTCATATACAATTGGAATTTCATTAAACCAATCAGATTTGTTATAATAATTTAATTGAGCCTGTTCATCTACAAATTGTCTAACCTGTGTACCTAAAACAATTTGAATCAAAGTAAGAAATAATCCAAAAATAATTAAAAATTTAAATGTTTTATTAGTTTTTACAACCCTCTTGCTTCCAGAGTATACAAGATAGATAAGTAGGGCTACAATAAATAAAGCCATTAACATGTGCATGGTAATTTTATAGCCAGCTAAGTTTGAATCAACAACAGTTTTTCCTAACCATGCCTGTAACCCCATAGCAAATACTGTAAGTACTGAAATTAGGGTAAGGTGCCTAAATTTTTTATAATAGACTATCGATAAAATTGTAAAAAGTAAGATCGGGATGCCAGATATTGCACCAATCAGTCGATTAATATATTCAATCCATGTGTGTAATGGGTTAAAAATAATATAGTTGTGTTTATCGTAAACTTGCCAGTTATTTAAATTTAAACTAGTGTCACTTTTAAAATCAGATTTAGCGACCAATAACTCTTCCTGATTATAAATTATCATTTGTCCTTTATTATAATCTGAATTGGGTTTGAATAGGATTTGAGATTTTTCTGTTGGTGGAATATAAAAACCAAAACATTTTGGCCAATCGGGACAACCCATACCTGAACCGGTCATTCTTACAAATGCTCCGGCTATGATTACAATGTAGATTAGAACTAAAGATATTTTAGTTAACCTGTAAAAATTATTTTCCATCCGATAATCCTAGTTTTTCACCTTCTTTTATCATAAGCTTAAAAGCTTCCTCATAATTATTTTCAATATCACCTTCTAAAATAGCTTCTTTTATACTTTCTTTTATTGAACCTATTGTTTTACAGGGTTTTAAATTAAATGTTTTCATGATTTCAGCACCTGTAATGGGCGGTTGAAAATTTCTAATATTATCTTTTTCTTCAACTTTAATAATCTTTTCTCTAACCAGTCTGAAGTTTTCATGATATCTTTTAAATCTAGATTTATTTTTGGTAGTAATATCCGCTTCACATAATGTCATCAGATCATCAACAGCATCACTTGCGTCAAAAATAAGTCTTCTTACCGCAGAATCTGTTACATTATTTTGAGCTAAAACAATAGGTCTTGAGCTCATAAGCACAAGCTTTTGAACATATTTCATTTTTTCGTTTAGAGGCATTTTAAGTCTCTTAAACAATTTATATACCATTTTACTTCCTTCAAACTCGTGTCCGTGAAAAGTCCATCCAATTTTTTTATCAAATTTCTTGGTAGGTGCTTTTCCAATATCATGAAGCAATGCTGCCCATCTTAACCACAAATTTTCTGTGCTTTTACATATATTGTCCAAAACTTCAAGAGTGTGATAAAAGTTGTCTTTATGTTTTTGACCTTCAATTTCATCAATACCCTTGAGATTGGTAATTTCTGGTAAAATAAAATCAAGTAGACCTGTTTTCTCTAATAGATTAAAACCAATTGAGGGGGTGTCAGATAATAAAATTTTATTTAATTCATCTACAATCCTTTCATTTGTAACAATTTCAATTCTTGATTTTAGCTCATTAATTATTCTAATTAACTTTTCACTTACTGAAAAATTTAATTGACTTGCAAACCTTATCGCCCTTAGCATTCTTAAAGGGTCATCAGAAAAGGTAATAACAGCATCTAGAGGCGTATTGATCACACAATTTTCTAAATCATCTAACCCATTGTGTAAATCGATTAGATCTCCAAATGATTTTGGATGCAGGGAGATTGCCATTGAATTAATTTTAAAATCTCTTCTGTCAATATCTTCTTTGAAAGTTCCAGATTCGACAATTGGGTTTCTGCTATTGGATGAATAAGATTCTTTTCTAGCCCCAACAAATTCAATTTCAAAATCTTTATATTTAAAGTATGCAGTTCCAAAGGTATTAAAAACAGTTACCTGTATTTTTTCGTCTAAACTTCTTGCAATATTCTTTGCGATTTCAATTCCATTTCCAAGTACCAAAACATCAATGTCTTTTGATTTTCTTTTTAACAGAAAGTCTCTAACATAACCACCAACTACATAGCACTCAATATTGTTTTCCTTGCAATAGCTAGAAATTTTTTCAAAGACAGGAAGTTTAATTGCTTGTTGAAGATTAGTCATTTAATTATCTTATTTTTAGTAAGTTACCTTCATTATTTATTTTTAAAATTGAAGAAGGCTTATTGTTCCATTTTTCTGTTGGCAAATTTACAACATAGTCAACTTGTTTTAAAATCTCTTCATTTATTTCTTCAAAAGATTTAGGAAAAGGTTCTTTATGTATGTTGGCAGATGTTGAAACAATTGGATTACTTAATAATTTCAATAGTAATTTACAAAATTCGTTTTCTACAATCCTAAATCCGACAAAGTTGTCGTCTGAAATCAGTTTATAACAGATATTTTTTGAGCCTTTATATAGTATTGTTGTAGGTTCGTTTAAACTGCTTATAATTTTATCTAAATTATTTGGAATATTTTCAATATGTCTCTTAATCATCGGAATATCTTCGGCCAAAGATAACATTGGTTTTTTACTATCTCTTCTTTTTATTTCATTGAGTTTGTCTACAGCTCTACAATTTGTAGCATCACAGCCCAAGCCCCATACAGTGTCTGTTGGATATAAAATCACTCCTCCAGACTTTAATGATTTAAAAGCCTTTTTAGCCTCATCACTTATATTATTACACATTAATAGATATATTTACATCAAAAATATAAAATACCTTTTGAATAAAATCTCTTCTATTAGTGATAAATATTTTTCTTTTCAAGAAAAGATCAATAACTGTATAATAAATTTTAACTTAAAAGGTAAATTAATTAAGGATTCAAGAAATACTATTAAAACATTTGATATTGACGAAATAAAAATCAATATTAAAAAATTCAAGACCCCAAACATTTTGAATCAGATAGCATATTCTTTTTTTAGATCCTCGAAAGCTAATAGATCATTCTCTTATGCTAATCGATTATTGAGTGTAAATATCCTCACACCTGATCCAATATGTTATGCTGAAGATTTCAAATATTTATTGATAAATGAATGTTTTTATGTGTCAAAGCATATTGATTATGATTTTGACATGAAATATATATTTGAAAACAAAGAATTATACCAAAGAGATGAATTAATCAAGAAATTTGTAATTTTCACCCACAATCTTCACGAAAGTGGAATAATGTTTTTGGATCATTCAACAAGTAATACAATAATCAAAAAGATGGATAATGATTATAAATTCTTTTTGATTGATTTGAATAGAATGAAATTTAAAAAAATGAATTCAGAAGATCGATTGAAAAATTTTAGAAGGCTTAATCTTGATGATGATTTAATAAAAACAGTAAGTATTTATTATTCTGAAATTACAAGAATTGACAAAAATATAATATTTGAAAAGATTAAAAAATACTCTAAAGATTTTCAAGATAAAAGAGCAAAACGTAAAAAAATAAAACAATTTTTTAAATTATAGTTATGACTAAATACCTTGGAATTGATTTTGGTTTAAAAAGAATTGGATTATCAATTACTGATGAAGAAAATATTTTTGCTTTTCCGCTAACAACAGTGCAATCAGAAAATATTTTTGCTTTCTTAGATGATTTGTTTTTAAAAGAAAAAGTTTCGAGAGTAATAATTGGACATCCAAAAAGATTTTCAGGAGTAGATTCAGGAATTGAAAGTTCGATTAAAATATTTATTGAGAAATTTAAAGTTCAATTCCCCAACTTTAAAGTTGAAAGATATGACGAAAGATTTACCTCAAAACTAGCTTCGAAAGCAATTATTTCAAGTGGCATGGGTAAAAAGAAGAGAGCTGATAAGTCCCTGATTGACAAAGTTAGCGCTACAATAATTCTTCAAGATTATTTGACTTATAATAAATCCAGTTTGTAATTTTTATTATCGTAATTTTGTCAAAATTTTTTTAATGATTTTACCAGTTATTGGATACGGCGCACCTGTGTTAAAAAATAAGGCGAAAGAAATCTCTTCGGATTACCCTGAGCTTAATCAGTTAATTTCTGATATGTATGAAACTATGTATGATGCAAGTGGTGTTGGACTCGCAGCTCCGCAAATCGGAAAATCAATTCGCTTATTTGTCATAGATACATCTCCGTTTAATAATGATGATTTTGAAAAAAAATCTGGATTTGAGGTTACATCTTTAAAAAAAACATTTATTAATCCCGTAATGATAGACGAATTTGGAGATAATTATTCGTTTGAGGAAGGCTGCTTAAGTATACCTAATATTCGTTCAAAAATTGACAGAAAATCAGAGATAATAATTAAGTATCAGGATGAAAATTTTGTTACTCATCAAGAAGATTTTTCTGGAATTTTAGCAAGGGTTATTCAACACGAATATGATCATCTGGAAGGAAAACTATTTACAGATAAAATATCGCCCTTTAAAAAGAAATTAATAAAAGGAAAACTTAATAATATTATGATTGGCAAAGTTTCTGTTGATTATAAAATGAAATTTTTTAAAAATTAGATTTGTTTTTACAGAACTACACAAAGGAGTTTTCCTATAACTTAAAGCTTTCATTTCCAATTATTCTTGGACTTCTTGGACATACTCTAGTGGGAATGATTGATAACATAATGGTTGGGAAACTAGATCCTACAAATCTAGCAGCCGTTTCACTGGGTAATAGTTTTATTTTTATAGCCATGTCAATTGGTATAGGCTTTTCAGCTGCAATCACACCTGTTGTTGCAGAAGCACATTCAAAAATACATGACAAAGATTTAATGAAATCCTTTGTTAACGGTTTTATTTTATGCTTATTCCTGGGTTGTTTTCTTTACGGGGCAATTCTACTGTTCAAGCCCTTATTAAACGTTTTAGATCAACCCCAAAATGTTGTGGAGTTGGCAATTCCATATTTAGATATTGTTGCATTATCACTAATTCCATTACTAATGTTTCAAGCCTTGAAACAATTTAGTGACGGATTATCCTTGACAGCGAATTCAATGTATGCGACAATTCTTGCCAACGTGGTAAACGTGATTATTAACTATGTTTTAATTTTTGGAGAATTTGGTTTTCCTCAAATGGGTATTATTGGGGCAGCTATAGGAACCTTAGTTTCAAGAATAATAATGTTTATTTTTCTATTTTTCCTTCTGTACAAAAGAGATGTAATTCGAAAATATATTTTGTATATTTTTAAGTTTATAATTGATACAGAAATGATTAAAAAAATTATTTCTCTTGGATTTCCAACGTCACTACAGATGTTATTTGAGGTTGGAATTTTCACCGCTGCAATATGGTTAAGTGGACTCTTGGGTGAGATTACACAAGCAGCAAATCAGATTGTTTTAAATATATCATCAATGACCTTTATGATAGCAAGTGGACTTAGTGTTAGTGCTGCTATTCGTGCTGGAAATCAGAAGGGATTAAATAATTACAATGAGTTAAAACGAATATCCCTATCTATTCTTCTTTTAGGAATTATTTTTGCGATGGTTTTTTCATTATTAATATTTTTCTTTAGAAGTGCTTTGCCATATATATACATAGATATTTCTGATTCACTCAACTACGATAAAAATTTAGAAATTGTTAGCAAAGCAGCAACCTTATTTATTGTAGTTTCTTTGTTTCAGTTATTTGACAGCGCTCAAGTAATAATCTTAGGAACTCTAAGAGGAATGCAGGATGTTATAATTCCAACGGTAATTGTATTTATAGCCTATTGGGTAGTTGGATTCCCGGTCAGTTATTATTATGGCGATATTTCTCAGTATAAAGAAATAGGAATTTGGTTTGGCTTGTTATGTGGCTTGCTCTTTTCATCTGTTTTCCTATATTTAAGATTTATATACCTAACTAACAGGATGATTAAAAATGCTAAATAGAGTAAAGGAATTCGATACAGATCTTCTAATTTTTCTTAATAATCTAGGAAGTCAACAATGGGATCCTTTTTGGTTAGCCGTAACAGATAAGCTTACTTTTTTACCTTTTTTTCTAATAATTATCTATTTCCTTTATAAGGAAAATGGATTCTACAAATTATTACTTATTTTACTTTCTATAGCCCTTATAATTCTTTTTACAGATCAATTTTCAAATATTATTAAAGATTCTTTCGAAAGACTAAGGCCTTGTAGGTTAGATGAGCTACAACAATATTTGAGGAATATTGAAGTACGTTGTGGTAAATACGGATTTTTCTCAGCTCATGCAGCTAATTCAATGGCTGTTACGACTTTGTTGATTTCATCATTTAAGTTTTGTTATAAAAAATGGATTTCTTTGTTACTAATTCTCTGGGTTGCTTTTTTCTCTTACAGTAGGATCTATTTAGGAGTTCATTATCCTTTAGACACTTTCTTTGGATTATTTTTTGGTTTTATTTTTGGCATCTCAGCATCCTATCTTGTTAATCGTACTAAATTTATTGAGTTGATAAAATAGTTTGCGTAGCTTCAAAAACAGAGGTTTCTCCCTGCTCGATTTTTTTCAATTGATTTTCAAATTCTATTTTAACAGCATTATTTTCATAAAAACTCCTTTGGATTGATTCATTGATTATTTGTTTTAACCAGAATTTGTTTTGGTTTATTCTGTTTTGATAGAAATAATTATTCTTTTTGGTTAACTCCACATAATCTTCAATACTATTCCAAATTTTGTTTAATCCTTTTCCGTTAAGTGAGCTACAGGTTAAAACTTTAGGAGTCCATTCTGAACTTTTAATCGAAAATAGTTTAAGTGCTAATTGAAACTCATTTTTAGACTTTTCAGTGTTTTCAACATTATCTCCATCACTTTTATTGATGGCAATTAAATCAGACATTTCTATTATTCCTCTTTTAATTCCTTGAAGCTCGTCACCAGAACCTGCAATTTTTAAGAGAAGAAAAAAGTCTACCATTTCTGACACGCTAATTTCATTTTGACCGACTCCTACAGTTTCTATTATGATAATGTCATAACCAGCAGATTCACATAAAAAAATTGATTCTCTTGTGTTTTTTGCTACTCCACCTTGAAAATTTGAGGCTGCAGTTGGTCTAATGAAAACATTTTTATTTTGTGAAAGCTTTTCCATTCTTGTTTTATCACCAAGAATACTTCCCTTACTAATACTACTGGATGGGTCAATTGTTAAAACAGCAACCCTTTTACCCATTTGTGTTAGTTTCGTGCCAAAATTTTCAATAAATGTGCTTTTTCCAGCACCAGGAACACCTGTAACTCCAATTCTTACTGTGTTTTTTTCGTTTTTGTTTTGAAGTTCTGAGAGAATCTGATTTGCAATTAATCTGTCACTTTTATTAGTGCTTTCAATAAGGGTAATGGCTTTAGACAGAGATGTTATGTCCTTATCTGAAAGTTTTTTGCAAATTTCTTTAGGGTTAATATTTCTTTTTATTTCCAAGTTGATAGAGATTTAGCTATTTCCTGTAATCATCCATTCTCCTGAGTTAATTAGCTTTTCAGCATGCTTGAATTTCAATTCTCTCTTTTCAGAAGTTTTGATATTCTTGATAGTAACTTTATTATTTCTACCAACTTTTGGTTTTGTTCGAATGATTGTTTCAACTTCTTGATTGCCTTGCTGATTTGTAATTGCTCTATTTCTTTGCCTTAATTGTTCTGTATTTGGAATTTCATCTTTTGAAGTATTTAGATTCATTTGCCTTCTATTCGATGCTTCTTTAACATTTTTATTATTATCGGTTGAAATCTCTGCCTTAAAAAGAAAAGATAGTATTTCCTTATTTACTGAGTCAATAAGTCCTTTAAATAGTTCAAAAGCTTCAAATTTATAGATTAACAGGGGGTCTTTTTGTTCGTGAACTGCAAGTTGAACAGATTGTTTCAATTCATCCATTTTTCTTAAATGTGTTTTCCATGAGTTATCCAAAATTGCTAAGGAAATGTTTTTTTCAAAATCTGTCACCAATTGTTCTCCATCTGAATTATATGCTTTTTCTAAATCAGTAATGACCTGTAATGTTTTTATGCCATCCGTAAAAGGCACAACAATTCTTTTGTACTTTTCTCTTTGTTTTTCATAAACATGTTTGATTACAGGAAAAGCCAGCTTTGCGTTATTTTCAATTTTATTCAGGTAGTGTTTTAAAACTATAGAATATATCTTATCTGTAATTTCTTTATCACTCATAGATTCAAAACTGTCTGGATCTAAATCAGTTGTGATTGAAAAATAACGGATTAACTCAAATTCAAAATTTTTGAAATCATTAACGGCTTTGTTTGATAAAACAATATTTTCACATGTATCATATATCATATTTGAAATATCGATACGTAATCTTTCTCCAAAAAGTGAATTATTTCTTCGTCTATAAATAACTTCTCTTTGTGCATTCATGACATCATCATATTCAAGAAGTCTTTTTCTGATTCCAAAGTTATTTTCTTCAACTTTCTTTTGTGCTCTCTCAATTGAATCGGTAATCATGGAGTGTTGTATAACTTCTCCTTCTTTTAAACCCATTCTATCCATCATTTTAGCAATCCTTTCAGCTCCAAACAATCTCATTAGGTTGTCTTCCAATGAAACATAAAATTGAGAGCTTCCTGGATCCCCTTGTCTTCCAGAACGACCTCTTAATTGTCGATCTACTCTTCTTGAATCATGTCTTTCTGTCCCTACAATAGCTAAACCTCCGTTTTCTTTTACCTGATCAATTAATTTGATGTCGGTTCCTCGACCCGCCATATTTGTAGCAATTGTAACCTGTCCAGGTTTTCCAGCTTCAGCTACCACATCAGATTCTTTTTTGTGAAGTTTTGCATTTAGAATATTGTGTGGAATCTTTCTGATTTTTAGCATTCTACCCAGTAGTTCACTAATCTCAACAGATGTTGTACCGATTAATACTGGTCTTCCAGATCTTGATAACTTGGTAACTTCTTCAATAACTGCGTTATATTTTTCTCTTTTGGTCTTGTAAATAAGGTCTTGTCTATCGTCTCTTTGAATAGGTCTATTTGTTGGAATCTCAAACACATCAAGTTTATAAATTTCCCAAAATTCACCCGCTTCTGTTACTGCCGTTCCGGTCATTCCAGACAGCTTATTATACATTCTAAAGTAGTTTTGAAGAGTAATAGTAGCAAATGTTTGGGTTGCAGCTTCAATTTTAACATTTTCTTTTGCTTCAATCGCTTGATGGAGACCGTCGCTATATCTTCTTCCGTCCATGATTCTTCCTGTCTGCTCATCAACAATCATAACTTTATTTTCCATGACAACATATTGTATGTCCTTTTCAAATAATGCATATGCTTTTAGCAATTGATTAATAGTGTGAATTCTTTCAGATTTTACACTAAAATCTCTGTATAATTCGTCTTTTTCTTTTGCTTCCTCTTCTTTATCTAAACCTTTTTCTTCAATTTTTGAAATTTCAATTCCAATTTCAGGCATAACAAAGAAATTTGGATCATCTTTTCCAGAAAGAAATTCAATCCCCTTGTCGGTAAGTTCAATTTGGTTATTCTTTTCATCAATAACATAATAGAGCTCCTTATCAATTTTAGGCATCTCTCTATTGTTGTCTTGCATGTAAAAATTTTCTGTCTTTTGAAGTTGTTGTTTGATACCTTCTTCACTAAGGTATTTAATTAGTGCTTTATTTTTTGGAATCCCCCTAAAAACCCTAAGTAAGTTAAATGATCCTTCTTCATTATTTCCAGAAGAAATTTGATTTTTCGCGTCAGCCAGTGTATTGGTTAGAAATTTTCTTTGGGTAGAAACAATTCTTTCAATTTTCGGCTTAAGTTCATTAAATTCGTGCTTATCTCCCTTGGGAATAGCTCCAGAAATAATTAGCGGGGTTCTAGCGTCGTCAATTAATACAGAATCAACTTCATCTACAATTGCAAAATTGTGTTTTCTTTGAACTAAATCATCTGGTGAGTTTGCCATATTATCTCTCAGAAAATCAAAACCAAATTCATTGTTAGTTCCGTATGTAATATCTGAATTATATGCCTTTTTACGTTCGCTGGAGTTAGGTCTGTGGTAATCAATACAATCCACACTTAGTCCATGAAATTCAAATATTGGAGCCATCCATGCGCTGTCTCGTTTCGCTAAATAATCATTCACTGTAACTAGATGAACTCCTTTTCCTGTAAGTGCATTCAAATAGACGGGAAGGGTAGCAACTAATGTTTTACCTTCTCCGGTCTGCATTTCTGCTATTTTACCCTGATGCATTGCAACTCCTCCAATAAGTTGAACATCATAATGTATCATATCCCAGACAATTTTTTTTCCTGCTGCATCCCATGAATTTGACCAAGATGCCTTGTCTTTAGCTACTTTTACATAATCTTTTTCAACTGATAACTCTAGGTCATATTCATTAGCTGTAACAATTACCTCATTATTTTCTACAAATCTTTTTGCAGTTTCCTTAACCACTGCAAAAGCCTTTGGTAGAATCTCGTTTAAAGTAGTTTCGTTAACTTTGTAAGCATCTTCATTTAGCTTATCAATTTCTAAAAATAACGATTCTTTTTTATCGAAGTCTTTTATTTTTTCTAATTCAGTTTTTAATTCTTCAATTTGTTTGTCTATTTCGGAAACTGAAGATTTTATCTGATCTTTAAACAGTAATGTTTGGTTTCGTAAGTCGTCGTTTGTTAACTTGCTAATTTCATCCTCAAAAGAGTGAATTTGGTCAATTATAGGTGTAATTGTCTTTAAATCTTTTTTAGATTTATCTCCAACAAATAATTTAAGAATTTTACTAAGCATTTGTCTTTAGTATTATTAGTTACTATAACTGATTAAATATACAATTTGTTTGCCTAAAATTTGATGAAATGGAGGTAAGAAAATTATAACTGATTAAATATTACTGTTAATATTCATCCTCATTCCAAAGATAGTCTTCATCGGTAGGGTAGTCTGCCCAAATCTCTTGAATAGATTCATAAAGATCTCCTTCATCTTCAATAGCTTGTAAATTTTCAACTACCTCTAGCGGGGCGCCAGTTCTAATTGAATAGTCAATTAGTTCGTCTTTAGTTGCTGGCCAAGGAGCGTCACTTAGGTATGATGCAAGTTCTAAAGTCCAATACATTACAATTTATTTTTTTTGCAAAAATAAATTTTTAACGGAATTATGCAAGATATTTCAATTTAAATTTTACCAATAGGATTCTGGTATATCAAGGATTTTGGAAAAATATCTTGCAAGAATAAAAAGAAAGTCAGATAAACGGTTTAAGTAGGTTAAAATATTTTTATCTACTTCTGAGTGTTTACTTAATTTTGTTATTTTTCTCTCTGCTCTTCTACAAATTGCTCTTGAAACATGACAAAAGGATACTAATTTACTACCGCCAGGGATTATAAACTTTTCAAGTTTTGGTAATTCTTTCTCGAATTTATCGATTTGCGATTCTAAATAGCTAGTATCATCTGGATTTATATTTAGTTTTGTATTGGAATTAGTTTTTACTATTTCTACATGAGCAAGAATTGATCCGATTGTAAAAAGTTTAGATTGAATTTTAAATAAAATCTCGTTAATCTCTTTTTCTTTTGAGTAATCTCTGACTAACCCCAAAAAAGAATTTAATTCATCAATCGACCCGTAACTTTCGACCCTTATATCGTGTTTAGAAACAATTTTTCCTCCAATTAGCGAGGTTTTACCTCTGTCGCCATTTTTAGTGTAGATCTTCATACTCAGATTTTTTGATTTGAATTATTAGGTAAGTATACCTTACTAATAAAGCAATAAATATAGGTAGTAAAGTTATATTATATTTTTGAACTCCAGTAACCCAATGAATAAATAATAAAACAATTAAAATTATATTTAATTTCACAAAATTGACCGTCCAATTGGGAGGGTTTTTTCTAAGTAAAGCATAAACCATGATTAGATTAAAGGGAAATGCCCATAAAAAATTAAAGTTTTGAGCAGAAGCAAAATGATTACTAAAAAACCATAAATAAATTATTAGTATTCCAAGTGTTCCGGTAATGAAATAAATTAGTATATCTACTATCTTATTCCATGACCTATTTTTGAAATTAAAATAGGTCATAAAGATCAATAATAGAGATATGAGCGAGTTTACTATAAATGGACTTGGTTGCTTTTCATTATATGACAAACTTTTTTGTGGCGAAAAAATTATATTTTTTGTAATCAACTTAGAGTCGTTTTTAATAAGTGTATCCATATACTGCATTAGTTTTTCAGGAAGAAATAATGTTTCTCTTAATGAAATTTGACGATCCATAACAGCCCCAAGGCAAAGATCGATCCCTAAAGCTCCCCAGGAATTTTCATTAGTCTTAGAATGGATTAATTTCCGATAGCTATTTTCAGTTATAATATCTAATTCTGAATTGTATAGTTGTTGCTCTGTTTCCTCAATAAATAAATCTGCAACTCTTGTGGAACAATTATCTCTTAGATAGTCATAAACATAGTTAGGTTTTTCTAAGTTTTTTACAAGTAAATCTATAATCTTTTGTGTTGACTTTTCATCTAAATTAATTTCATGTTCTATGATGTATCTATTTTCTCTGATGTAGTTTTTTGTAAAAGCTCTGTAGTTTTGAACTCCAAGTTTATAAATAGGCCTTCCTTTAACAAAATTTGAATAGAAATTTGGAGCATTATAATCGTATATTCCAAAATTAAAAATAACATCATTATTTGTTTTTTTATCAACAACTCGAATTCCTGTGTGACCGAAAGCGTCAGCTAGGCTTTGACCTTCACCAACAGAGAGGAGGCTAATTTTAAACTCTTTATTTTCTTTACTTGACTCGGCTTTAGTATTGAAAGAAAAAAATAACAGAACAAATAAGTAAACGATATTTAAGCTATATTTTTTCATCTAAGTAAATCTAAATTAAATTTTAGTGAAAATATATTAGAATAGAGAGCTGCAGATTGATTTCCGATATCTGTAAATGCATAATCAACTTCAATATTTCCAAGATTAAATCCTATTCCAAAGTTTGGTTGAAAACTTAATTCGGTTGTAGAGTCAAATTGAATCTCATTTTGAAAATTTCCAAGGCCTAATCTTAAGTATACTAAGTTAATATAATCAAACTCAAAACCGATTGAAGGATTTATGCTGGCAAAACTTGTCGAAATTAAATCATTTGTTTCTTCAAAGACCATAAACAAATCAAATCCCGTAAGTAATGAGTATTCATTATTAATGTAAATTTCTTTTGAAATACCCAATTGTATTTTCGGAATTGAGATTTCATTTTTTTCTGGAATTTCTTGATTTTCTCCTTCTAATGCATTTTGTATATCGTTAAGTTTATCCTCGTCAAATGTCCAAGAATTATATGTAGTTGTTATGTCACGCGCCATGAGTCCAAATTTCCATTTATTCTCGCTTTCGTACTGTATTCCAAAATCAAATCCAAAACCCCAAGAATTCGCAAAATCTCCAATAATTCGCCTTATAATTTTAGCATTTACTCCAAAGTTTAAATTTAGAAATTTATTTTTCTTTGCATAGCTAAAAATAAAAGCGTAATCTGCTGCAGAAAATAGCTCAATTCTATTGTAATCTATATTTCCTTGACTATCAATAAGTTGTGTTGTGTCCATTATATCATCAACTCCGAATCTGATTAAAGAAAGGCCTATTGCAGATTCGCTGTCAATTTTTTTTGCGTATGACATATAATTATAATTCGCAATATTTGCAAAATAGTTTGAATGCATTAAGGATATTTCTTCTCTTTCAATATTTATTAGTCCTGCGGGATTCCAATATGTTGCGTTAACATCATCAATCGATGAAACAACCGCATTTCCCATTCCTATTGATTTGGCATCAACTCCAATATTTAGAAATTCATTAGAATATTTTGATCTATTTTGAGCATTTGATAATAGACCAAATAAAATAAAAAAAATTAATAATTTATTATCCATATTTATCATAACATACTTCAAAGTTATATATTGTTTTTAAAACTTTAATTATGTTCATAGTTTAATATTTAATTGACTTTAAATTATTAGATTTGATCAAATTAAACTAAATAAATGAATTTGAGATTTTTACCAAATCTAATTTCCCTTATAAATCTGTTTATCGGTTGTATTACCGTATTGCTTTTAATCGAAAATATGATTGAGTTAAAATATATTTTTATTTTATCAATAATCTGTCTTATTTTAGATTTTTTGGACGGTTTTTTAGCCAGAATATTGAATGCTAAATCTGAATTAGGTTTACACTTAGATTCTTTAGCAGATATGGTTAGTTTTGGTTTGGTGCCTGGAGTATTAATTTATAATATGCTACTGGAGGCACCCTCATCATCGGTTGGCTCAATTTCCTCTTCTTTAATTCCTTTCACGGGCTTTATTGTTACACTTTGTTCAGCCTACCGTTTAGCAAAATTTAACACAACTAAAATAAACTCAAGATATTTTAGGGGACTTCCAACTCCTGCTAATACCCTTTTGATTTTTTCATTTTCAATAATATCATCTGAAAAATCATTAATTTCTGTATTTATTTTAGATTATAAATTTTTAATAATAATTACACTATTTTTATGCTATTTGCTTATATCTAATGTTAAATTATTAAGCTTTAAATTCATAAATTTTAATTTTAATGACAATATTGAAAGGTATCTGTTGATTTTAATTTCGTTACCAATGCTGTTGATTTTAAAAATATATTCTATTCCTATAATCATTTTAATTTATATACTAACTTCAATATTTGTATTTAAATTTAAATATTAGATTTTTTTCTTAGCTCGAAGTTTTGGCCAAGATATACTTTTCTAACAATTTCATCAGAAGCAAGTTCCTCAGGCTTTCCATGTTTTAAAATACTTCCCTCAAACATTAAATATGTTCTATCAGTTATTGCAAGTGTTTCCTGAACATTATGGTCTGTAATCAGTATACCAATGTTTCTTTTTCTTAATTTTTTTATAATTTTTTGAATGTCTTCAACTGCAAGAGGATCAACACCGGCAAATGGCTCATCGAGTAATATAAAATTAGGATCAGTAGCTAATGCCCTTGCAATTTCTGTTCTTCTTCTTTCTCCACCAGAAAGTAAATCACCTCTTCTTTTTCGAATATTTTGAAGTCCAAATTCGTCTAATAATGATTCAGCTTTTTCTTTTTGTTGTTTTTTTGAAAGACTGGTCATTTGAAGAACGCTAAGAATATTATTTTCAACACTCATTTTTCTAAAAACTGAAGATTCTTGAGCTAAATAACCTATACCATTTTGAGCTCTTTTGTACATAGGAAAAGTTGTAATATCTCTATCATCCAAAAAAATTGATCCATGTTTGGGCTTAATCAAACCTACAATCATATAAAAAGATGTTGTTTTTCCTGCACCATTAGGACCAAGTAAGCCGACAATTTCACCTTGATTTAAATTTATTGTTAAATTTTTTACAACAGATTTGCCTCCGTAAGATTTGATTAGATTTTTAGCTTCTAAAATCATTTAGTTTGTTTTTTAACAACAATTCTTGATATAAATATACTTACTTGATAAAGAATAACAATTGGAATAGCAACAATTATTTGGCTTGCCACATCAGGAGGAGTTATTAGTGCAGCTAAAATAAGTACCATAACTAATGCATATTTTCTATATTCAACTAATATTTTTGGGGTTACAAGACCAGCTTTAGTTAAAAAATATATAACTATCGGAAGTTGAAAAATTATTCCAGATCCAAGTGCTGATGATCTAACTAAAGAAATAAACGACCCTAAATCAATTTCGTTTAATATTTCATTGGAAACTTGATAAGTTCCTAAAAAATTTATTGAAAGAGGAGAAACTATATAATACCCAAATAATACACCAATAAAAAAAAGTATTGATGAGACAAAAATAAATGTTTTTGTTCTAATTTTTTCAACAATTAGCAGCCCCGGACTAATAAATTTCCAAAATTCATAGAGAACATAGGGAAATGAAATTATAAATCCTGAAATAATTGATGTCATAACATGAGCAGAAAACTGCCCAGTCATAACTCTATTTTGTATTATAAAAGGAAATTTATCACCACAAAAAGTTGTTTCAATTCCAAAGTATGTAGCTGCATTACACAAGAATTTATAGGTGGGGAAGTCCATTTTTTTAGGTCCAAAAATAATAGTATCAAAAATAAAATCCTTCATTAAAAAACATATAAATCCAGCAGAAACTATTACAATTAGCGATCTAATCACATGCCATCTTAAATCTTCTAAATGTTCAAGGAATGACATGTTATCATATTTATTCATTTTACTAGATTATAATTTATAATGTTTCGTTAAATGCAAAAAAACAAAAATTTTACTAAAGTATTTCTGAAATAAGAAAAGATTGTTTTAACTTAATTTATGTATTTACCACTTTTAATAAATATATGACTGATGAAAATTTAATTAATGATTGTTTAAAAAACACTTTTGGTTTTGATAAATTTAAAATACCCCAAAAAGAAATAATTTTAAATATTCTTAATAGAAAAAATTCCTTTGTGATAATGCCTACTGGAGGAGGAAAGTCTTTGTGTTTTCAACTGCCAGCAATTATTTCCAACGGAACCGCTATAATAATTTCTCCATTGATTGCTTTAATGAAAAATCAAGTCGATTCATTAAGGGGATTATTTGAAGAAAGTAATATTGCACATGTACTTAACTCTTCATTAACTTCTAATGAAATTGAAATGGTTAAACAAGATATTATCAATGAAAAAACAAAGCTTTTATATATATCTCCAGAATCATTTTCTAAAAAAACAAACATAGATTTTTTCAAATCTATAAATATCTCTTTTTTAGCTGTTGATGAGGCGCATTGTATAAGTGAATGGGGACATGATTTTAGACCAGAATACAGAAATATTCGATTTATTTTAAATAAAATTGATAAAAATATTCCTGTGATAGCTCTAACAGCTACAGCTACCCCCAAAGTACAATCAGATATTTTAAAAAATTTAGAAATCACTAATTCAGATATCTTTAAATCATCATTTAACAGACCAAACCTATTTTATGAGGTTAAATTAAAAACAGACAAGGTTGATTCTGATTTGATAAAATTTATAAAAAAAAATATTGGAAAATCGGGTATTATTTATTGTTTAAGCAGAAAAAAGGTTGAGGAAATAAATCAACTATTAATATTAAATAATATTAAATCAGTTGCATATCATGCTGGGCTTGATTCTAAAACCAGAAATATAAATCAGGACAAATTTTTAATGGAAGATGTTGATGTTGTGGTAGCTACTATTGCTTTTGGAATGGGCATTGATAAGCCTGATATTAGATATGTAATACATTATGATGTGCCTAAAAGTTTAGAGGGTTACTATCAAGAAACAGGCAGAGCTGGTAGAGATGGGGGTGAAGGACATTGTTTAGCATATTATTCTTATAAAGATATTGATAAACTTGAAAAATTTCTTCAGTCAAAACCTAAATCTGAAAAAGAAATAGCATCCCTATTATTAGAAGAAGTTGTTGCTTATTGTTTAACATCGATTAGCAGAAGAAAATATTTATTAAACTATTTTGGTGAATATTTTGACTCCGATAAAGGAGAAGGAAATCTAATGGATGATAATATGCGAAATCCAAAAAAATTAATTGATTCTAAAAATGATCTTATTATACTTATAAAGTTACTAATTGACACTAAATTTATTTATAAACAAAAAGATTTAGTCAATATTTTGACAGGTCAAAGTAATGCATTATTAAATTCACATAACATGATTTCTAATATTAATTTTGGAATTGGAAAATCCAAAGATAATATGTATTGGAATGGTCTTATATGGCATGCTCGTGTAGAGTCATATATTATAAAGAATGTTGAAAATTACGGATCTATAAGTGTATCCGAGTTAGGTTATAATTTTTTAGAAAAACCTACAAAATTCTTTATTTATGAAAATAATGATATGTCTCAAGAAAATCAAAAAAATAATATTAAAGAATTACATAGGTCTGGAGATAACAACCTGATGTTATTATTAAAAGATTTAAGAAAAAAAATTGCAGACAAACTCTCTATACCTCCTTATGTTATCTTTCAAGATCCATCTTTGATAGAGATGACTTTAAAATATCCTATTAAAATTGAAGAGTTGTCATCAATTTTTGGTGTAGGTGAGGGTAAATCAAAAAAGTATGGTAAAGAGTTTATAAACTTAATTTCTGATTACGTTATTGAAAATAAAATTGTAAGACCAGATGATTTTGTGGTTAAATCTTCAGGAAAGAATTCCTCACTCAAATTATTTATTATTCAAAGTATTGACAGAAAATTATCTCTTGAAGATATTATTGATTCTAAATCAATGAATATGATGGATTTTATTAAAGAAATGGAATCGATTGTTTATTCAGGTACAAAATTGGACTTGAGTTATTGTTTAGAAGAATATTTAGACGAGGATCAACAACAAGAAATGTATGAGTATTTTATAGAATCTGAGTCAGACAATATTGATTTAGCATTAGAAGAATTTGAGGGTGAGTATGACGAATTGGAATTAAGGCTATACAGAATAAAATTTTTAAGTGCTTTAGCAAATTAATTAATATATTCGCTAAAAATTATTAAAATGAGAGAAGGTTTATTTGCTTTAATTAAAACATCCAAAGGTGATATCAAAATTCAATTAGAATTTGATAGAGCTCCCGGAACCGTCGGAAACTTTGTTGGTTTATCCCAAGGTAATATTAAAAATTCCTCAAAGAAGTCAGGTATTCCATATTATGATGGATTAAAATTTCACAGGGTAATTAATGATTTTATGATACAAGGTGGTTGCCCATTAGGGACAGGTACTGGTGATCCTGGATATAAATTTGATGACGAATTTAACCCATCTTTAAGACACGATAAGCCAGGAATATTATCTATGGCTAATTCAGGACCTTCCACCAACGGAAGTCAATTTTTTATAACACATGTTGAAACTCCTTGGTTAGATAACAAACATACGGTTTTTGGAAATGTAGTTGATGGTATGGAGGTTGTTAATTCAATCTCACAAGATGATGAAATCATTTCTGTCAAAATTAATGCTGTTGGTGATAAGGCTAAAGCTTTTGATGCAGCTAAAGTTTTTGATGATTTTAATAAATCAAAAGCTGAAAGAATAAAAAAAGAAAATGAGAAACAGCTTAGGCTATTAAGTGATATATCCAAAGGATTTTCAAAGACTAAATCTGGATTGTTATACAAGTTTGATGTTGAAAAAAAGTCTGATAAACCAAAAACCGGTGATAAGGTAAAGGTTCATTATAAAGGCATGCTAATTGATGGAACAGTTTTTGATTCTTCATACAAAAGAAATGAGCCTATTGAATTCACTCTTGGTGTTGGACAAGTTATCAAGGGCTGGGATGAAGGAATTTCTCTCTTAGGAATAGGAGACAAGGCACAGTTTATAATTCCTAGTGAATTGGCTTATGGACAATCTGGTGCAGGTGGTGTCATTCCTCCAAATGCAACTTTAGTTTTTGATGTAGAGCTTGTTGAATTTTAATAGTTATTTCCACTTGATATTGCAGCCAATACTTGGTTTTTGGATCCTGTCATTCTGAATATTTGTAATCAGACATTTTATCGCATAGCTAAGATCTTTACCGTCACATTTAATTCCATTTCCAGGTCTAGAATCATCAAGTTGACCTCTATAAACGAGCTTTAGTTCATTATCATATAAATAAAAGTCTGGAGTACATGCAGCGTCATATTTTTTTGCAATTTCTTGAGACTCATCATAAAGATATGGGAATGTAAATTTATTTTGCTTAGCATTTAATTTCATCAATTCAGGACTGTCCTCAGGATAATTAACAACGTCATTACTAGAAATTGCTATAAAATTAATTTCTTCATCCTTAAATTTATTTGCTAATTCTACAATTGTTTTATTTACATGTTTTACATAGGGGCAATGGTTGCATATAAACATTATCAATGAACCATTTTTCCCTTTTAGGTCATTTAAGTTTTTGGATTCTTCACTTACTACATCGAATAATGAAAAATCTGGCGCCTTAGTTCCTAGGCTAACCATATTTGAAGGTGTTCTTGCCATTTTTTTAAAAAAATATTTAGTTGTAATTTTACAAAAAATATTTTTATGAAACCACACAAAATAAGCTTTGTTAATGCAGTAACACTAATTTCTTTTGGTCTATGGGGTTATTTCGATGGAGATGCAGAAAAAAATATAACCGCTTTGATACCTGTATTTTTTGGTATTATAATTTTAGTATTATATCGAGCACTTAAAAACAAGAACAAAGTAGTTTCACATATAGTTGTAATATTAACCTTTTTTATATTAGCTGCTCTTATTGCAAAACCATTACTTAGTCAAATTGATTCAGGTGACCAACTGGGTATTACAAGAGTTTCCCTAATGATTTTATCTTGTTTAATGGCATTGATAGTATTCATAAAGAGTTTTATTGCTAACAGATTAAAAAATTAATTGTTTTGAATAATTTATTTAAATCCTTTAAAGATTTAGATATTAGAGTTGGAACCATTACTCATATTGAGCGTTTTGAAGAAGCCGTTAATCCTTCTTACAAATTAAAAATTGATTTTGGTGAACTAGGAGTTTTAAAATCTTCGGCTCAGATAACAAAAAATTATATACCTGAACAGTTATTAGGATTTCAAGTTATTGCTGTTGTAAATTTTCCAAAGAAACAGATTGCAAATTTTATGAGTGAATGTTTAGTTTTGGGTGTTGTTGACGAAGATTCTGTAATATTATTAAAACCTGATTTAAAAGCAAAAAACGGACTTAGGATTTCTTAATTTACATTATGCTTCCAAAGAATATAGCATTCATCAATATTTTATTTGTTCCATACCAAAAAGCTCTAAAATTTGTATTGTCAGTCAGGTAAATAACTTTGCCTACTCCATAATTCTGTATTTTAACAGGTGGAGTTGATTTTAATATTTGAAGATTTTCTTCAGAAATATAGCCGCTTAAAAGTGGTTCATCTGTGTATAGAATAGGATTATTATAGCTTTCAGGGTCTTTTTCTATAAAAATTGTAGAGTTTCTAAATATTGGCATATTTTCACCTGTTAGACCATAATTAACGGGATGAGATCTATCAATCTTTGTGTTAAAAATTGCACCACCTATTCTTTGGGCTCCAAAAAAATCTTTTTTTTCTTCAAAGCTAATTTCGTTTGCTGTAATATTATTTTTCAACTCTTTAAAATCAATTAGATCAGTTTTTTTTAGCCAATCAATAGAGTTTTTATAGCCGACTAATACACCACCAGATTTAACCCAATTCTGAATCTTATTAGTAATCAAAGTATCTGAAATTGAGCTATTAGGGCTAATTATAGTCGTATAATGACTTAAATCTATTTTTTTGATATTTCTTAAATCTATTTTCGTAATGCTAATATCATATCTTGTATCAAGTAAGTGCCATATTTCACCAGCATCATATGCAGTGACTCCATTTCCAACCAATAGACCTATATTTTTTTTTGGTATTCTTTTAAAATAGTTGCTACCTAAATCTGGTCCTTCAGCATATCCAGATTTTACAGGATCTATAATTAAATGCCCTTCATTAGCAATTTCATTTATAATATTATTTAGTTTTGCCGGATCATTTTTAAGAACTGGAATTAAAATTGTACCATAATCATAATCTTTACCTTCTAAATTGAATTTTTTTGTTGCTACTTTGACAATTATTTCTTTTTCTAATAGTTTATTTAAAGCTTTTGGAGATAAATATTCATGCCATTCCATTAAGTAAGCATAATTGCTTAGTTCAACCCTTTTATCACTATCAAAATCTATTTTTTCAATCTTATTTTTAAACCTGAAATTATTAAAATTTAAGTCATAATCCATATTAAATGCAAGAGGAAGTGTCCATGAAGAAACATCGTAAAATAAACTATCTATAAATTCTGTTCTTGTTTCAAACATTGCCTTAATTAGCCTATGTTTTTTTTGATTTTTCGGAACAATATATGAGTACCCAGATCTGTAATACTTGCCATTGTGTGTAAAATCTTCATCAACTTCATACATTTTTATTTCATGTCTATTTAATATCTCTGCAAGCTTCTTCGTCCTGTAACTATCTTTATAGTTACCGAAAACAATCGATTGATTTTTTAGTTTCCTAGCTTCTTCAGCTGCATTTTTGTAAAATGTTTTTTGATAATTTAAAATTTCTAATCTTAAATTATATGCGGCTTTAAGAGTAGATATCCCAGTTGTAAATTGGTTTTTTATTGTAAAAGGAAAATCTAATGTTCCGTTGTCAGATTCTTGAATATGACCTCTAGAACTAGCTTGCTCAAATAGAATTCCAATTGAGCCATTAATATCTGGAAAAGTTGATCCCTTTCCATAATAAAAGTCATCAAAGCTTTCTTCAGAATAATATAAAGATCCAATTTTGTCTAAACTTTCAATATGATATTTTGCTATTTCTTTTGTTAGTTTTTGATTTAAATCAGGGGTTAAAGGATGCGTTCTGGATGGTATTCCAGGTTGAAAGAAAAAAGTAGCATTAGTACCCATTTCGTGATGGTCAGTTAGTATGTTGGGAATCCATTTATTAAAACTTTTGATTCTTGCTTGGGATTCAGGTAATTGAATTGGAAGCCAATCTCTATTCAGATCGAACCAGTAATGATTAGTTCTTCCCCCTGGCCAAATTTCATTATATTCTCTATCGTTAGGGTCAGAAGTTAAATTAATATTTTTGTTTGTATTAGCCCAATATGCAAATCTTTGTAGTCCGTCAGGGTTTAATGACGGATCAAGTAGTATTACGGTTTCTTTTAGTAGTTTATTTACAAATTTATCATTAGAAGCAGCTAAATAATATGCCAAAAGTAAACTTGCATTTGAACCACTTGCTTCGTTTCCGTGAATTGAAAAACCCTGGTATACAACTATTGGTTGATTCTGGATTGAAATATTTTCTTCAGATTCTGTTAACTTTTGATGATTATCAATAATTTCATCCATATTTGAATGATTTTCTTCTGAAGTAATTGTAAGTAGTAAAATTGGTCTTCCCTCAAAAGTTTTACCTCTATCTTCAATGGAAACTCGTTCAGATGCATTAGCTAATGCATACATGTATTGAACTAGTTTATCATGGGTTACATGCCACTCTCCAATTTCATGACCAATTACTTCCTTTGGTGTTGGAATTTTTGATTCTATAGAATTGAATTCTAGTTCTGAAAAAAAGTAATCTAGACTTGTGTTAGAATTTTGTCCATAGAAAATCCCGTATGTTAAAAGTGTAATAAAAAAAAGCCTCATTTTAGTAATTGGTTAAAAATCAACAAAGTCATTTTTTGTGAATTTGTTTGACGATTTATCTTTATCATTTTCAATAAAGACTTTATTGTTATATTTCTTCGCTAGCTTCTTCGTTTTCTTCTTTTTTGTAGTCTTTTTGATGTCTTTCGCTAATTACCTCTTCACCTTTTTCAGAAACTATGTAATTAGTCATTTCATTTAAAATTTCAGAAAATTCATTAAAATCCTCTTTATAAAGGTAAATTTTATGTTTTTTGTAATAAAATGATCCATCATCATTTGTGAATTTTTTACTTTCAGTAAGCGTCAAATAATAATCTCCAGCTTTGGTTGACCTAACATCAAAAAAATATGTCCTACGACCAGCTCTTAAAATCTTTGAAAAAATTTCTTCTCTCTCCATCTTCAATAAATTTATAAATTAATAATATAAATGTAAAAAAAATAAAATTAAGAGCTTATTTTAATGATTTTTTTCTGTTAATTGTTTTTCATAAAGTTCCTTATAATAGCCATCGGTTTTGATTAATTCATTATGTTTTCCTTTTTGAATAATTTCACCATTTTTTAAAACTATTATTTGATTTAAGTTTTGAATCGTGGAAATCCTATGACTAGATATTATAGTTGTACTTTTGTGTGTGTGTTTTCTTAAATTATTAATAATCCTTTCCTCTGTCTGTGTATCAAGTGCTGAAAAACAATCATCAAAAATTAATATTTTCGGTGCTAAAATTAATGCTCTAGCTATACATAGTCTTTGCTTTTGCCCTCCACTTAAATTAACCCCTCTTTCGCCTAAAATTGTATTATATTTTTCTTTAAATTTTATAATTTCCTCATGAATTTCAGCAATTTTACAAACCTTTTCAATTTCTTCATGACTTGCATTCTCTTTTCCAAACTTTATATTGTTTAAAATTGAATCTGAAAAAAGAAATGAATCTTGTGGAACTACTCCTATATTTTTTCTTAAACTATTTAAATTAAAATTTTCAATAGGGTTATTATCAATATATATATTTCCACTTGTAGGATTATATATTCTACTTAATAATTTTAAAAATGTAGATTTTCCAGAACCTGTAGTACCGATTAACCCGAGAGTTTTTTTCGTGTTTAATATAATATTAATATTATTTAATGAATTTGAATTTGAGTCAGAATATTTAAAAAAAACATTTTTGAATTCAATTTTACCATCTATATTTTTTACACCTATTTTTGGTGACTCAATTTCAGATTTTTGAATTAAAAATTCGTTAATTCTTTTTTGTGATGCAGCTGCCTGTTGTATTATAGAACTTATCCATCCTAGAGATGCTACAGGCCAAGTTAACATATTAACATAAATAATAAATTCAGCAATAATTCCTATACTTTCAATTTGGCCTTGAAGATATTGTCTTCCTCCGATGTATATAACAAATATGTTGCTTATACCTATAAGCAATATCATTAAAGGAAAAAATAACGCTTGCATTTTAATTAAATTAATTTGATTTTCTTTGTTAAAATCTGAAATATTTTTGAATTGAATTCCGGTAGGTTTTTCTATTGAATAAGATTTTATGATTTTTATTGCAGTAAAAATTTCTTGAGTAAAAGAAGATAACTTTGATAATGATTCCTGTACAATTCGGCTTCTCACATTGATAACTTTACTTAATTTAAAAATAGTGTATGACAATACTGGTAAAGGGCTAATCGTATAAAAAGTAAGCTCTGGAGACTGTCTGTACATATAAATAAAAGTTATGATTATTAAAACTATTGTATTGATAGAATACATTAAAGCAGGTCCAAAATACATACGTACTTTTGACACATCTTCACTTATTCGACTCATTAGGTCACCAGTTTGATTCTTTTTATAAAAACTTAAAGACAGTTTTTGATACTGATCATATATTTCATTTTTTAAATCAAACTCTACAAATCTTGAAACGTTAATTATTGTTTGCCTTGTTAAAAATGTAAATATTCCTGCTGAAATAGCAGCTAGTAATATTAAAAAAATGTTTTCTACAAGTTCAGCTTGAACAAGATCAATTTCTGAAATATTCCCTTTCCTGTATTCGTCAATTATATTTACTGAGTTTCTTATAAGACCAGGTGTGTATAGCAAAAGAATCCTAGCAATAATTATTATGAAAAAACCTAATATTAGATTTTTCCTATATTTTAATAAATATTTATTTAGGTATTTTAATTCTTTCAAAGTAATATTAATATTATGCAATTTATTACTATATTGTGTCAACTTTTCAATGTTCTTTTCAATGTTAACTCGTAGACACATCCGACTCAAAATAGTGCAATATTTTTACGCACTTAAAATTTCTGATTTCGAAGATACAAAAGAACACCATAAAAATCTTCTTAAAGGTATTGAATCTATTAGCACTCTTTTTATTTTACAATTTTCATTTTTAATTGAAATTTTTAATAAGTCAAAAAAAACATATAATATTTCAAAAAATTCTATTTCAAAGAACATTAGTTCTAAGTATACTAATGTTAAATTTTCAAAAAATTCTTTTCTAGAATTACTTTCAGAAAATAAAACAATTTGTTCTTTAATTAATTCAGTAAATATTGTTGACTGGCAGATTTATTACAAATATATTAATCTAATATATGATGATTTTATAAACAGTGAATATTATGACGATTACATAAATAATAATGATGATTCATTTGAGTATGACAAGAAAATAGTTGTTGATTTGTATCAGAACATAATAGTAACTAATCAAAAGTTTCAACATTTCTTAGAAGAGTTTAATATTTACTGGATGGATGATTTCCCTTTAGTTAACACAATTTTATTAAAATTCATCAAAAACTCTAAACCTGATACGCTTAACAAAAATTTTAATTACAATTTATTTTCAGGTATTTCTGATAAACAATTCGCAAATGATTTAGCAAATCTTAGCCTTTTAAATTTCGAAAACAATAACAAGTTGGTTCTTAAAAATGTATCAAATTGGGAACTGGACAGAATTGCAAAACTTGATTTAGTAATTATAAATATAGCTATAACTGAAATTAATAATTTCAAAGATATCCCTGTCAAAGCAAGTTTAAATGAGTACATTGAAATCGCAAAAGATTATTCTACTCAAAAGAGCAGTTTTTTTATTAATGGGGTATTAGATAAACATGTAAAAGATTTAGTTAAAAATAAAAATTTAATTAAGGAAGGTAGAGGTTTGAGAGAATAACATTTTTTTATATTTTTGAGAAATTAAAATCACTCTTATGAAAAATTTATTTTATATAATTACATTATGTTTTGTTTTTTACTCATGTGGAGATGACCCTTTTAGTAAGGTCAAATCTGAAAATGTAGTAGACGCTTCCCAAAGAGATAACAAACCATCAAAATTTCCAATTATGACATTTGATAAAAAAACTCATGATTTTGGTATTATTCAGGATGGTACGGAGGTTGAAACGGTTTTCAGCTATACTAACACTGGTGAAGCTCCTCTTGTTTTAAGTGCTATTAAACCAACATGTGGTTGTACTGCAGCTCCTGGATGGAGTAAAGCACCTCTTCTTCCTGGAGAATCATCTCAGTTTACAATTAAATTTAACGGAAAAGGAGCTAACAAGACAACTAAGACGGTTAATATTACAGCAAATACTCAATCAGGTACTGAAGTTGTCAAAATTACTGCATTTATAAATAACCCAAATTCTGCTGGTAAGCCAGCGGGTCCAATAATACAATAATATGGAAGCTATTCCTCAAATCACACCATTTCTTTTAATGTTTGCTGTTATATATTTTTTTATGATAGCTCCACAGATGAGAAAAGCTAAAAAGGAAAGAAAGTTTCTCAAGGATTTAAAATCAGGAGATAAGGTAGTAATGAAAAGTGGTATGCATGGAAGGATTAATCATATAAATTCAAAAGAGGCAACTTGTATTATAGAGACTACAGCTGGTAAATTAAAGTTTAATAAATCTATGATTTCTATGGACGGTTCAAATCAAATAAACAAATAGGATAGGCTTAATTAAAAAATGTATAAGAAGTTAATTTCTCCTTTTCTATTCTTATTTGATCCCGAAAAAATACATAATTTTACTTTTTTAAGCTTAAAAATAATATTCAAAATCCCATTTACTGGGTTTATTGTTAAAACCTTCTATCAGCTTAAAAATGAGAAGCTTAAAAGAAACCTCTTTGGCTTGACTTTCCCAAACCCAGTTGGAATAGCAGCTGGTTTTGATAAAAATGCTACTCACATAAAAGAATTTGAAAAGTTCGGTTTTGGTTTCATTGAAATCGGAACAGTTACTCCTAATCCCCAAAATGGAAATTTGAAGAAAAGATTATTTAGACTTAAGAAGGATAAAGCTATCATTAACAGAATGGGTTTTAATAATGAAGGGGTTACCAAAATAAAGAATAGGTTAAAGAAAAAATATAATGTTATAATTGGTGGAAATATTGGAAAGAATAAAACAACTCCTAACTCTAAGGCTAAAAATGACTATATAATTTGCTTTAAAGAATTATACAAATATGTTGATTACTTTGTAATTAACGTTAGTTCTCCTAACACACCAGGACTAAGGGAATTACAATCAAGAAATTTTTTAACTGATTTATTTTATGATTTGAATAAATACAGAAATACTTCAGAAATTTATAGGCCTATACTTTTAAAAATATCTCCAGATTTAAGCGAAGAAGAAATTTCTGAACTTCTTGATGTAATTAGTGAAAATAAGATTGATGGAGTAATTGCGACAAATACAACCGTAAATTTCCCAAAACTTAAATCTGAAAATAAGAATGAAATTGGTGGTTTGAGTGGAGATCCTCTATATGACAGAAGTAATGATGTAATTTCTTTTATTTCAAAAAAAACCAATGGAAAATTACCTATAATTGGTGTTGGAGGTATTTCATCTCCAGAACAAGCGATTAATAAAATTAAAGCTGGAGCTCATCTAGTTCAATTATATACTGGGCTAATCTATGAAGGACCTGGAATTGTAAATAAAATCAATAAATGTTTACTTAATCAAGAATTTTAGATTAACAACATTTTGATTTATTTCTATTGAAATGAAATACATTCCCTTTTCAAATGTTCTAACATCAATTTTTAAATCACTGTATTTGTTAATACTGCTCGATTGAATTAGCCTACCATTTATGTCATATATAGTATAATAGTCAGGTTTTAAATTTTCATACTTTATCATTATGAAATTATTAGCTGGATTTGGTGAAATTGATATTGTATTCGGAATAGTTGCATTTAAATTAAGATATTCGGTACTTATTAGTTTAGATTCTTCAGATCCAAAATTTGTATTACTATATATTAAATCATCTGTTTCAGTAGTTAGTTCATAATACTCACTACCAACCATCCAGTTGTAACCGTCAAGACCGTTACCAGCTGTATCATAAATGGTAAATGTATAACATTCAGATTGCAGAACATCAAATTCGTGATTGTGTTCTCCGTTTTGTTCGTATGGACCACCTTCATACAATATAGTCCCGTTACTGTCTTTAAATTCCCATGTATTCTCATTTAAATCAACTATAAATAATTTTAGATTAACCGTTGAGGTCTCATATATATTAGAAGAAAAATTAATATGCTGAGGGAATACTTTAGTTAATATTTCAGATCCGTTTGAAATTTTAAGGGTTACATCATAAATCCCTGGTATATAATCATGTGATGGGTTTTGTTCTGTGTAATCAATAATATCATCTCCATCAACATCCCATTCCCAGGCAGTAGCTCCAACACTTGTGTCTGTAAAGTTGACAGAAATATAATCGTCGCAACTTTCATTTATTTCTGATGTAAAATCGACATTAAATGATGGGCATTTATAATATGTACCTCTAAACAAATGATAACCCGCATACATCCTAGCATATTGTTCTATACTGAAAAAGTCTGTACATGAATCGGGTGAGTATGACATAATATTTGATGTGTCTGGATTATAATATTGACCAATAGGATCAGTAGCATTTCCAGTGTACATGCAGTTTACAGAGCTTACATTTGAATTGTTAATTAGGGGATCTGCAGGAGTGTCGCAGTGTCTGTCTCCGGCAGACGTGCAATTAGATCCATTCACAAGTTCGTCAGTAGAACCAGGCTCGTTTGATAAACCATGCGTATGCAGAACATTAAAATGATGACCGAATTCATGAATTAAAGTTGAGCTTACAGAATTAGTTGTAGCCTGATTATCCATGACTATAACATCATAATATTGTGAAGTACTTCCAGGATAGTGAGTATAACCAGCTACAGCTCCTTGATTTATAGATTCAACAAAATATATATTCATAATATTCTCCTGATTATTTTGATATAAAAGCTCTTGCTCATCATAATCAAAATCATACAATGCATTATTAGCAATATAATTTGTCTCTTCACAAATAGTTATTTCTAAAAAAGAATTAGCTAAAAAAGAATTAGCTTCGTCAATTTCATCTAAAATTTGGCTCTCAGTTATGTTAGTTGCTCCGTTTGTGTCTGTTACGATATGAATTTTTGCCGGAACATTTGTAATCGCAGTTGATGTTTTAGAATGAAGTTTATTGTAATAATCATTTAAATACTGGTTAAAACTTTCTTTGTTATTATTTTCGATTTCTAGAAAGTTTTCAGGAACTTCTGATCCACAAATCCCATTATGAGTCTCTTGTGAAAACAATGTAAAACAAAAAAGTGAAGTAGAAATCAGAATTAATTGTTTAAAATAGTTTTTTTGAATCATAATAATTTAAATTTAGTCTTTAAACACTATCCTACAAAAATAGTTAAATTTACATCTCTTGTAAAATTAAATTAATTAACATGTTGCTTTCATTTATTATTTCAAGTTTTTTTTTGGCAATCAGTCCTGGTCCTGATAATATTTATATAGCAGCATTAACATCTAGATCAGGAAAATTTTCAGGTTTTACTTTTCTTACTGGCTTACTTATTGGCTGTTTTATTCACACTATTTTGCTAGCTTTTGGTTTAAGTACATTAATTATTCAATCAGATTTTATTTTTGATGCTTTAAGGTATTTAGGTGCTATATATATCTTTTATTTGTCGTTTGAAGTTTATAATTCTGATTATGTATTGGATTCTGGGAATAAATTTATAGCCTCAAATTTTTTCTTAAAAAATTTAAAAAAAGGGATTCTTATGAATCTTTTAAATCCAAAAGTTTTTTTGTTTTTTGCGTTATTTTTTTCAAATTTTATTTTTTCAGAAACTCTTTCTTTTAAAATTCAGATAATTATACTGGGATTAATATTTATTATTATCACTTTTTTTGTTTTTGGCATTATTATATTATTTTCTGATGTAATTTTTACTATTTCATATAAGAAAAGTAAATTTAATTTGTTTTCTAAACTCTTTAACATTATTGTTCTTTTAGTGATTGGTATAATAATATTATTTACTGAAAATACCATAACTTTATCTTAATAAACACTCATTAATGTCAAAGCTTAAAATCATTGAATGTCCTAGAGATGCAATGCAAAGCATTAAAAAATTTATTCCTACAGAAAAAAAAATTAAATACATTCAGAGCCTGCTAAATGTTGGTTTTGATACAGTTGACATGGGTAGTTTTGTTTCTAAGAAAGTTATCCCTCAACTTTCAGATACAGCTAATGTTATAAAATCTTTGGATCTAAATAATACACAATCTAAACTTCTTGTTATAGTTGCTAATATTAAAGGTGCTGAGATAGCAGCTCAATATAAAAAAATATCATGTGTTGGATTTCCCTTTTCAATATCAGAAAATTTTCAAATGAGAAATACTAACAGATCAATTGATCAATCATTTAAGAACTTACTAGTTGTAAAAGACATTATTGATAATAGTGACAAAGAGTTAGTCGTCTATTTGTCTATGTGTTTTGGAAATCCGTACGGAGATATTTGGAGTTTAAATATTATTGATCGATGGGTGTCTAAACTAGTAGACCATGGTGTGAAATTAATTTCTCTTAGTGATACAATTGGTTCAGCTACTCCAAAATTAATAAGTGATGTATTTACTTTTTTCTCTGTTAAATATCCTAATATAGAATTTGGTCTACATTTACATACTCATCCAAAAAATTGGAAGGATAAGGTAGACATATCACTAAAGTCAGGATGTATGCGTTTAGATGGTGCAATTCAAGGTTTTGGAGGGTGTCCTATGGCCACCGATAGTTTAGTAGGTAATATGCCTACAGAAAAAATTATATCATATTGTACTCAGAATAACATCAAAAACTTCATAAATCCTCTTAATTTTGAAGTTTCTTATAATTATGCGAGTGATATATTTTTAAATTATTTTTAAATTATTTTTATTAATGATTAATAAAAGTCGTAAAATTTAATATGCAAGTTGTATATTTACATGCAATTAATTTATGATTGCATGAGCAAATTTCCAAAAAAAATAATTTCTGAAGTTTTAACCTATGATGATGTTCTGTTGGTACCTGGTTATTCTAATGTATTGCCAAGAGAGGTTAAAATAAATTCAAAATTTTCTAAAAACATTCCTTTGAACATTCCAATAGTTTCAGCAGCTATGGATACAGTTACTGAAAGTAGAATGGCAATAGCAATCGCACAGGAGGGTGGTATTGGAGTTATTCATAAAAATATGACTATAAAAAGACAGTCTGATAAAATTAGAAGGGTAAAACGTGCCGAAAGCGGAATGATAATTGACCCTATTACTTTGCCTCTTGACTCGTCAGTAGCCGATGCTAAAAAAAGTATGAAAGAAAATAAAATCGGTGGTATTCCAATTGTAGATGACTCTGGTTTTTTAAAGGGGATTGTAACAAATAGGGATTTAAGATTTGAAAAAAATGATGACAAAATTATTACTGATGTGATGACCAAAAAAAACCTTATAACTGTCGGTGTTGGCACATCTTTAGAAGAAGCAGAAGTTATTCTCCAACAAAATAAAATTGAAAAGCTACCTGTTGTAACAGATTCCTACAAGCTTGTTGGATTAATCACGTTCAGTGACATTACAAAACTTAAGCTTAAACCTATTGCAAACAAAGATAAATATGGAAGGCTTAGAGTAGCAGCTGCTATTGGTGTAACTCATGATTCTGTTTTGAGAGCAGAGACTTTAATCAATTCTGGTGCAGATGCCATCGTTGTAGACACAGCTCATGGTCACACGGAAAGAGTTATCACTTTATTAAAAAAATTAAAGAAAAATTTTAAAGAAGTAGATATTGTAGTAGGAAATATCGCTACTGTTGAAGCAGCAAAATTTTTAGTTAATGCAGGTGCTGATGGAATTAAGGTTGGTATTGGTCCAGGTTCTATTTGCACTACTAGGATTGTTGCTGGAGTTGGTTACCCTCAATTTTCTGCAATTTTAGAGGTTTGTAATGAAATAAATAACGAAGTACCTGTTATTGCAGATGGTGGAATAAAATATACTGGTGATATTTCAAAAGCAATTGCAGCTGGAGCATCATCCGTAATGTTAGGATCATTATTGGCTGGAACCAAAGAATCACCGGGTGAAACCATAATTTTTGAAGGTAGGAAATTTAAATCATACAGAGGGATGGGTTCTTTGGAAGCTATGAATCAGGGTAGTAAGGATAGGTACTTTCAAGATGTTGAAAATGACGTAAAAAAATTAGTTCCTGAAGGAATTGTTGGTAGAGTTCCCTATAAGGGTGATTTAGTTGAAAGTATCCATCAATTTGTCGGAGGTTTGAGGGCTGGTATGGGATACTGTGGAGCTAAGGATATTTTATCATTACAAGAGAATTCAAAATTTATTAAGATTACTTCATCAGGAATAGTCGAAAGTCACCCTCATGGAGTAAACATAACTAAAGAAGCTCCAAATTACTCAAGATAATAAACAGTTATTATATTTATATTTATATTTTTGTCCATCAAAACAAGTAAATGAATAGAAATTTAATTATTCTTTTTTTTATCTCTTTAAATTTATTCTCTCAAGATAAAAAAGATATTCTATTTTCTGTTAATGATAGTTTAGTTTACGTTGAAGAATTTGAAAGAGTTTATAATAAAAACTCTGATTTAATAAAAGATTCAGATAGGCAGGATATTGTTGGTTATTTAGATTTATTTATAAATTATAAGCTAAAGCTTGCATATGCATATGATTTAGGTCTAAATAAAGACAAAAATTATATTCTAGAATTAAATAAGTATATTAAAGAACTTCAAAAATCTTTTTTAACTGATAAAGAAAGCGAAGAAAAGTATTTAAAAGAAGCATATGAGAGAACTAAATCTGAAGTCAATGTCTCTCATGTTTTAATAAGATATAATGAAATTAATGATGACTCATTGCATATAATTTCTAAATTATCTTCCTTGAGAGATTCATTCTCTAAATTATCTACCAACGATTTTAATAATTTATGGAATTTAGATAAGAAAATGATTGTGGAGGATTTAGGCTACTTTTCAGTATTTAAAATGATTTATTCTTTTGAAAATATTGCTTATAACACGCCTGTTGGTAGTGTTTCAAAACCATTCAGAACTAAGTTTGGTTATCATATTTTAAAAGTTAATGAAAAAAGAAAGTCCCTTGGTGAAATTAATGTTGCCCATATTATGATTTATAAAAACAGTAGGGATGCATACAAAAGAATTAATTCAGTTCTAGACTCTATTAAATCAGGATTTGATTTTGAGTATTTAGCAAAAAAATATTCAGAAGATAAAAACTCTTCATTTAAGGGAGGTATATTAAGTCCTTTTTCTAGTGGTCAAATTAATTCTATACCTTTTGAAAAAGCCGCTTTTAGTTTAGAAAATATTGGAGATTATTCAAATCCGATTGAAACAAAGTATGGATGGCATATTATTAAGTTATATTCAAAAAATGATGTTAAAAAATATGACGATGTAAAATTTGATTTATTGAATAAACTGAAAAAGAGTTCAAGATTTAATTTTATTTCGGATTCATTTTATTCTTTTCTTCTCTCCAAATATAATCTTGATTATAATAATTCTAATCTGAATTATTTTTCTTCTTTAATCGACTCAAGTTATTTTAACAATAAATGGAATATTCCAGATGATATTGAAAAAGATAAAGTTTTTTTTAAAATATTAAATACAAACTATTCATTTATTGATTTCGCCATTCATCTTGATGAAAATCAAGGAGAAAGAAAATCTGTTAAACTCGAAAATATAATTAAAGTTGAATACAAGAGATTTTTAAATTCTAAGTTGTTAGAAACGTATAAAGATAATTTAGAAAATGATAATATTGAATATAGATATATATTAAAAGAATACAGGGAAGGTCTTTTATTATTTAATTTAATGCAAGACAAAATATGGGATGTAAATTATTCAGATTCACTAGAGTTAAAGGAGTTTTATAGTAAAAATAAGTCGAAATACACCTCTTTTGAAAATGATAAGTCAAATATACTAAGTGACTTTCAGCTAGCTCTAGAAAACGATTGGATTAATGAGTTAAAATTAAAATATTCTGTATGGGTAAATAGAAAAGTTTTAAAAAAGCTTAAAAAACTATACGATTTATGATTAAAAAAATAATTTTCATATTATTAACTGTACTAACATCTTGTATCTATTCTCCACAAAAAGAATCTGAAATAATTGCCAGTTATGAAAATTCTTATTTGTTAAAAAATGAATTTTTAAAACTTATGAATGATGTCCAAATTAAGGATTCCTTAACTAGAGCAAATTATATTATTAACGAATGGGCAACGGAAAAAATTTTAATTGATTATGCTAGATTAAATTTAGATGATAAAAAAATCGATACAATTGAGTATCTTGTTCAAAAATATAGGTCAAGTTTGTTGACTGAATCATATCTTGAAGCGCTAATTAATTCTGAAATTGATTTAAAAGTTGATAGTTTAGAGATTGATAGTGTTTTTAACACAAATAAGGAATTATTTTTTTTAAAAAACGATATATTTAAACATCTTTTTATTAAAATTCCTTTAAATTTTTCTGATTCTGATGAGGTAATTAAATCTTTTAAAAATTATAGAACAAAAGATCAATTATTTCTTGATTCTATCTCCTTCAGATATAGTAGCTTTTTATTAAACAATATTAGTTGGTCCACACAAAAAAAAATAAGAGACAACTTTTATTTTATTGATGATACTAGATTTTATACATTAAAAAAAAATAAATTTTTAAAATACGAAGATTCATTAGGATTATATCTCATAAAAATTATTGACTCAAGAAATAGTGGTGAATATTCACCAAAATCATATATATTGCCAACTTTAGAATATATATCATTAAATAATAAGAAAAGAATGTTATCATCTAAAATTAAATCTGAAATTTTGAGTAACGCAATTTTGAAAAAAAAATTAGAAATTTATTAATATGAAATATTTTATAACTTTTGTTTCCTTTATTATTTTTTTTACATCCAATTTAGTTTCACAAGAAAGGGTTAAGCTTGATGGAGTAGCAGCTGTGATAGGTGATTTTATTGTTCTTGAATCTGACATTGAAAAACAATTTACTCAGTTAAATATGTCTGGCGTTTCAATCGAAAATATTTCTAAGTGTCAGGTTTTTGGAAAATTATTGGAAGATAAGCTTTATCAACATCATGCAATTCAAGACAGTATTGAAGTAAATAATTCTGAAATTCAGTCTTATGTAGATCAACAAATTAACGCTTTTGCTGAACAAATTGGATCAATGGAAAAATTAATAGAATATTATAAAAAGGATTCAGAACAAGATTTGAGAAATGAAATGTTTGAATTAAACAGAAATTCAGAATTAGCCAAGAGAATGCAACAATCAATAATTGAAGATATTGAGATTACGCCGGAAGAGGTAAGACAATTTTTTAATTTAATTCCGGAAAAAGAACGACCTGTTTTTGGCACCGAATTAAAAGTATCTCAAATAGTAGTATATCCAAAAACAAGTCAGGTTCAAAAGGATAAAGCTATTAATAAATTAAGAGAATTTAAATCTGATATAATTGAAAATGGCGCTAGTTTTATTACTAAAGCTGTTCTTTACAGTGATGATATTCAATCTAGAAAAAACGGTGGAAAATATATTATAAACAGAAAAACATCCCCAATGGTAAAAGAGTTTAATGATGTTGCCTTTTCATTAACTGAAGGGGAAATTTCAGATCCTTTTGAAACTGATTTTGGATTTCATATTATTTATTTAGAAAAAATTAGAGGACAAGAGTATGACATTAGACATATTCTTATAAGGCCAGAAATCACAAAAGAAGAAATTAATAACGCAAAATCAAGAATTCAAAATATCAGAGAAAAAATCATTTCAGGACAAATTAGTTTTTCTGATGCTGCTTTGGAAGCCAGTGATGAGATTCAAACAAAATATGATGGTGGATTATTAATAAATCCAGAAACACAAGATTATAATTTTGAATTAACCAAAATGGACCCTGAACTTTACTCTAGAATAGTAAATCTTAAGGATGATGAAGTAAGTCTGATTTTTCAAGATGAAGACAGGGTTAATCCTGTAAAGTTTAAAATTCTTACAGTTTCAAATAGATATGATGAACATGTTGCTGATTTTTCCAAAGACTATATTAAAATTCAAAAGCTAGCATTGCAAAACAAACAATTAAAAGAGATTGAAAAGTGGCAAAATGAAAAGATTTTTGACACCTACATTAATATAAATAATGAGTTTAGAGATTGTGATTTCTTTAGTAATTGGCTTAAAAAATAAGAGTTCTTTAAATTACTTGCTTAAATTTTTTTAGACTCTTAATAATAACATAATTATTTTTTTACTTATGGGTATTTTTTATTTTTGTTTTAAATATATAAACTCAACTGTAAATGGCGTTTGATATTGAAATGATAAAAAAGGTTTATTCAAGCATTGTAAAAAATGTTGATTATGCCAGAAGTATTGTAAATAAACCACTAACTCTTTCAGAGAAGATATTATATTCACATCTTTGGAATCAGGTAAATAAACCATTTGTAAGGGGAAAAGATTATGTTGATTTTAAGCCTGACAGAATCGCTTGTCAAGATGCTACAGCTCAAATGGCTTTATTACAGTTTATGCAGGCAGGAAAACAAAAAGTGGCAGTACCAACAACTGTACATTGTGATCACCTTATCCAAGCTAAAATGGGTGCTAAAGAAGATCTTTTTCAGGCTAATAAGGTTAGCAGTGAAGTTTTCGAATTCTTAAAAAATGTTTCCAACAAATATGGAATTGGTTTTTGGAAACCTGGTGCTGGAATTATTCATCAAGTAGTTTTAGAAAATTATGCATTTCCGGGTGGTATGATGATCGGTACCGATTCCCATACAGTCAATGCTGGAGGTTTAGGTATGTTAGCTATCGGAGTTGGTGGTGCTGATGCCGTTGATGTTATGGCTGGAATGCCGTGGGAATTAAAGTTTCCAAAAATAATTGGAGTTAAATTAACAGGTGAATTAAATGGGTGGACTTCTGCAAAGGATGTTATTTTAAAAGTTGCAGGTGTATTAACAGTTAAAGGTGGTACAGGCTGTATAATTGAATATTTCGGGCCTGGTGCTAAATCTTTATCATGTACAGGTAAAGGAACTATATGTAATATGGGAGCTGAAGTTGGTGCAACAACTTCGACTTTTGGATACGATAAGTCCATGGAAAGGTATTTAAATGCAACAGGCAGAAAAGATGTTGCATTTGAGGCTAATATAATAAAGGATTATTTAACCGCTGATAAAGAGGTTTATGATTCCCCTGATAAGTTTTTTGATCAATTAATTGAGATCAATCTTTCTGAACTTAAACCACATTTAAATGGCCCTTTCACACCTGATTTGGCAACCCCAATTTCTGAAATAGGAAATAAAGCAAAAGAAAATGATTGGCCTCTTAAAGTAGATTGGGGTTTAATAGGTTCTTGTACAAATTCTTCATACGAAGATTTAACCAGAGCTGCCTCGATTGCAAAACAAGCGATTGATAAAAATTTAATGACCAAATCTGATTTTGGAATTAACCCTGGCTCTGAACAGGTAAGATATACGGCTGAAAGAGATGGAATATTAAAAATATTTGAGGATTTAAATGCAACAATTTTCACCAATGCTTGTGGTCCTTGTATAGGTCAGTGGGATAGAAGTGATTTGAAGGGAAAAGAAAAAAATACTATTGTTCATTCCTTTAACAGAAATTTTTCAAAAAGAGCTGATGGAAATCCAAATACACACGCATTTGTTGGTTCACCTGAAATTGTTGCCGCCATTGCTATAGCCGGTAAATTAGATTTTGACCCTACTAAAGACAAATTAGTTAATGAGATAGGTGAAGAAGTAATGCTAGATCCACCTGTTGGAGTGGAATTGCCTATGGATGGTTTTGATTGTGAAGACTCAGGTTACATTGAACCAGAAATTGATGGAAGCTCTGTTATAGTTTCGGTTAATCCAAAATCTGAAAGGTTACAACTGTTAGATCCGTTTGTACCCATAGGAAGAAATATTAAAAATGCTAGGCTTTTGATAAAAGCTTATGGAAAGTGTACAACAGATCATATTTCGATGGCTGGTCCATGGCTAAGATACAGAGGCCATTTAGATAATATTTCAAATAACTGTCTAATTGGTGCAGTTAATGCCTTTAATATGAAGACAAATTTTGTTAAAAATCATTTGACGGGTGAATATGGTGGAGTTCCTGATACTCAGAGACTATATAAATTAGAAAATATAAAGACCGTTGTTGTGGGTGATCATAATTATGGCGAAGGATCTTCCAGAGAACATGCTGCTATGGAACCACGTCATCTAGGTGTTTGTGCTGTAATCGTAAAATCTTTTGCAAGAATACATGAAACAAATCTGAAAAAGCAAGGTATGTTAGCTTTAACTTTTTCAAATGAAAATGATTATGATTTAATTCAGGAAGATGATTTATTCGCTTTTATTAATCTAGATATTTTTTCACCTGGAAAACAAATTGAACTATTAATTAGTCATTCTGATGGCAAAAGTGATAGGATTTTATTAAATCATACCTACAATCAGTCTCAAATTGAATGGTATGATGAAGGATCTGCGCTAAACCTGATTAAAAAAGATAATTTATAAGATTTTCTTATAAAGACTTTGAATAAAAACTTTAACGAAGTCTATAGATCTTAATGAAAAAATAATTTTTAAATCATCAATATTACTACTTTCTTCATTTAAAAAACGTAAAATTCTATCAGTTTTATTTTTGTTAAGCATTTTATAAAATATCATATCCCCTTTATGATTAAACTGAGAAAGTACACCAAGTAATATTTTATCTAAAAACATATATTTTTTTTTCTGATTTATTGTTAGACTTTTTCCTTTTTTGATGTTTTTCAAAATTTTAAGAGAATATTTTTCACAATTATAAAATGAATATCCAGTAGATGGTTTAATCCACCCTCCCGCAGATCCTATTTTTGTAATTTTTTTTGATGAATCTTTATAAAAAGGGTATGAGGTCATGGGAATTACTCCACTTTCAGATTCAATTATTTCATAATCAGATATTTTGAGGAATTTTTCTATATATTCCATAAGGTATTTTTCATAAACATTTTTTTCACATTCATTTTTAGAAAAATAGGTATGTTCAATCAAAGCTTTATTTTTCTTAAAAGGTAAAACATATGTGAATGCGGTAGAGCTTTTGTCTTTAATTCTGTAATCCATAAACACAAAAGATTTTTTATTAATTTTTTTTTCTTTTGTTTTTATAATCCATCCTAAAAAATGTTGTTTTAAAGTAGTGTAATTATTAAATTCTCTTATAAATTTTTTATTAGGTCTTGAATCAAAAACATGTTTTCCATAATAATTTTTTTTATTTCCAACTACGACAACTTTTTCATTATCTTCTCTAATTTTTAGAATATTATCTTTAATCAATTTTATTTGTTTTTTTTTCTCTAATTTTTTTCTAACAAATTTGAAAAAATCTAATGAGTTAAGAGTCTTGTAATTATAATTAGAAAAATCCATATTTACATTTCCGTAATTAGAGAAAAATTTTCCGCTTCTCCATTTACTTTTTAGAATTGAGTCCCAATTTCCTTTACCTTTTTCCCAGAATGAAAAAAAATTATTTTCTTTTTTGCTCTTAAAATTATCAATTACTAGGATTTTATGATTTTTAAAATAATTATCATTTTGAAAAGAATATGATAAATGCAAACCTGAAAGACCCCCTCCAACAATAATATAATCAAATTGTGAAATGGTTTTCATTTAACTAATAATTTTATATAGAATTAATTATCCTTAAAATATCTCAAAGGTGGAAATAACATTCCAAAACTTTCTCCACCGTTTTTTTTGATATTAGCGTGATGCATTTTATGTGCCTTTCTAACTCCCTTAGCATACCAATTATTTGCTTTTCGTAAGAATTTAAATCTCTGATGAATAAAAATATCGTGAACTATAAAATAGGTAAGACCATATGCCATAATTGCGAATCCTATAGAAAAACCAAAGTTAAACTCTAATTCCACTTGGGAATAAAAACAGATCATACTAACAACGGCATAGAATACAAAAAACAAATCATTTCTTTCCCACCAAGAGGTCTTTAAGTTTTGATTGTGATGATCCTTGTGTAATGTCCATAAAAATCCGTGCATTATGTATTTATGAGAAAACCAAGCCATAAATTCCATGAAGCAAAAAGTTATAAAAAATATTAAAATTTGTAATAGTATATTCATTAAAGTAAGTTTAGCTGATATTTTACATAACTTCTTGTAAGAAGTTCTAGTTTTTTTAAATTTGGCACCCTGATTCTTCTATTTATAATTTCTGTTGCAGGGGTTTTTTTTAATTTTTTGAGTAGTTGATTATAATATCTATATGCCATAAAAACTCCGAATTTTGCTTCAATGGGAAGGTTTTTTATGCCTTCAAGTCCTTTTGAAAAATCTTTTTCAATATCAGAAATTATAAAACTTTTATCTTTTTCCTCTAAATTTTTAAAACTTGTATTAGGGAAATAGGATCTATTTAAATCTTCTTTGTCTGCTTTTAAATCTCTAAGGAAGTTCACTTTTTGAAAAGCGGAACCTAAACTCATAGCATTTTCCTTAAGATTTAAATATAGTTTTTGATTTCCCTGAACAAAAACCTTTAAACACATGAGTCCAACCACATCAGCGGATCCGTAAATATATTCTTTGAATTCTTTTACAGTGGTGTATTTCTTTTTACTTAGATCCATTTTCATACTTTTCATAAAAGCATTAACTAAACTAATGTCAATATCATATTTGTGATAAGTGTGTTGAAACGAATTCAATATTGGGTTTAAATGAATTTTATTTTTTAAGGCTTTGCTTAAGTCTATA
>MDSW01164346.1_pt1 | contig 47708 bp, 42 predicted proteins | sample 811171 | NCBI WGS metagenome assembly MDSW01 (sample SAMN05326641, study PRJNA326480) | marine metagenome | isolation source: seawater | place: Atlantic Ocean: North West | collected 2012
CCCATATTGTTATAACAAATTAACAAATGAAAAAAAGTCTAGTGTGATTGAGCGACAAAAACAAATCGAATTAGCAAAATTGCGTGGAGATGACCACATAGGCAAACAATTAAATAGGAATAAAAATGACTAAAATACGATGGGGAATTGTCGGAGCAGCAAGGGTAAATGAGAGACTTATGCCTGCCATTATAGGTTCAGACCTTGGTGAATTAATTGCAATTGGTAGCAGGCGAAAAGGAGCAGCAAATGAATGCTTATTGAAGCATGCCCCTCATCTAGAGGGTACAGTTCAAGCTTTTGATGGTCTTGATCAAATAGTTAATCATGACCGTATTGATGCCGTTTACATACCCCTGGCAAATGAAGAACATGTTCAAATAGCTTTAAAGTGTATTAGAGCAAAAAAACATGTGCTCATTGAAAAGCCGATGGCGCTAAAATCCTCAGAAGTTGAAATACTTTTTGAGGAATCGAAGAGATTTAATGTGAAAATTATGGAAGGCTTTATGTATGCCTTTCATCCGCAGTTTGATCGAATTCAAAATATAATAAAATCAAATATACTTGGTGAAGTAAATTATGCACATTCAATGTTTTCCTTTCCAATTCAACCTGCAAGATATTATCGAATAAATCGTAATATGAAAAAAGGTGGTGGAGCTCTATGGGATATTGGACCCTACGCAATTCATACTATTCGACAATGCTTTAAAGAAAATCCAATTAAGGTTTACGCATCAGCTAAATTAAATGAGCATGGTGCTGATATTTCAACGACTGGCATGATTGATTTCGGAAATAATAAAAGAGCCACCTTTGATATTAGTTTTGAATGTACAAGAAGATCAGAATTTGAGGCCTTTGGGCCATTAGGTAGAGTAAAATGTCCTGTTGTTTGGCAACCAGAAGATAAAACTGCAAAAGTTGTTTATACCACCGAAGGGTCAGGTATGAAGGAAGAAGTAGTTCCGCAGGCTAATCACTTTGTTTTAGAAATTAATCATTTCAATAAAGTAGCTTTAAATCAATTAGAACAAAAACTAAATATGAATGATGCTATTTGGAATGCCAAGACGTTGGAGGCCATTGAAAAAAGTATTGTTTCGAAAGATTGGGTAAACTTTTAAATGAGTAAATGCTGGATTTTTGATTTTGATGGGACTTTAGTTGATTCAGAAAAGCATATTCGTGAGACTTTTATTAAAATAACAAAAGAAATTGCACCCGAAAGAATAGATTTTGCTGCAAAAGTTATAATTGGTCCACCGCTTCAAGAAACAGCAAAAGAAATTTTAGGGAACTCACAAATTAAATATTTAAAAATATTTACTGAAAATTTTATTAAAATACATGATGATGAAATCTTAAAAAATACAATCCCTTATACAAACAGCCAACAAGTATTAAAGAAGCTTTTTAAAATGGGTGACAAAATAGCTATTGCTACAAATAAAAGAAAAAAGCCGACGATACAGATCATAAATCACCTAGGATGGAATAAATTTTTTTTCAGTATTGAATGTTCTGATAGTAGAATAAAACAAAGAAATAAATCAGAAATGCTAGATGATTTGTTTGTAAAAGATATAAATTTTAAAAAAGCATTCTTTATTGGGGACACAATAGGCGATGCCTCTGCGGCTGCAAGCAAAAATATTAAATTTATAAAAGCTAATTATGGATATGGTAGATATGAAAAATGGAAAAATATAAAAATCTTTAAACAAATCAACAATTTAATTGAAATTATTGAAATATAGTATCGGATGATAAAAATCTTACATATAGCCAAATACCATGATGGAAGATTTGGTGGTATAGAACATATTTCTAATTTAATAAATAAAAATTTTAGTAAAAATTATGACATTACAACCTTAGGGTTTGGCCAAAAAAAACAAATAAGGAATGAAATAGGAAATAGATTAATATTATGTAAGCCTATATTTACAATAAGCTCTCAACCTTTTAGCATAAAATATATAAAAGAAATTTTATCTTTATCCAAAAAAAATGATTTTATTTACCTTCATTATCCAAATGTATTAGCATTTTTTTCTTTATTGTTCTTAAAAAAACAAAAAATTATTATTCATTGGCATAGCGACATTATTAAGCAAAAAATAATTTATTTATTTATAAGATGGATAGAGAAAAGTATTTTAAAGAAGAGTTCACTGGTTATAGTAACGAGCTCCAATTATCTTAAAGCATCAAAACCTTTAAAAAAATTTCATCAAAAAATTTCCATAGTAAATTTTGGAATGAAAGATCCTTATAAAAATAAAATATTCAAAATAAAAAGTTTACCTACTGAAAGAAATATTAAAACAAAAAAAATTAATATAATGAGCATCGGAAGGCTTGTGGGATATAAAGGATATGAATACCTTATAAATTCAATGAAATATCTTGATAAAGATAGATTTCAACTAACAATAATTGGGGAAGGTAAGCTTCAAAAGAAGCTTAATAATCTATGTAAAATTAATAGCTTGGAAAATAATATACAAATTTTAAGTAATGTTGATAATAGAAAAAAACATGCATTATTTAAAAATTGTCATATATTTTGTTTACCATCAATATCAAGAGCAGAGGCTTTCGGCTTGGTTTTATTGGAAGCACTATCCTATGGAATACCATTAATAACTTTTTATATGCCAGAATCTGGAACAAACTTTATCAACAGGAATGGATTTAATGGCTTGCTTGTTAGAGGAAAAAATTCAAAAGAATTGGCAAACAAGATAATAAAAATTTCTACTGAAAAAAAAATATATACAAAACTAAGTAAAAATGCACGAATTGACTATGAAAAACGTTTTAAAGAGGAAAATTTTATAAATAGTATGAGTAAAATATTTTCAAAAGTAATTAAAAAATAACTATAAATATTTTTTATAAACCTTAATTGTCTCTTTTGCAGCTTTGCTCCATAAAAATTTTTTTGAATATAAAAAAGCTTTACTTACTAGCTGATCATAACTTGATTTATTATCAACAATATTTTGCATTGCAAAAGAAATATCTCTGTGATTTTTTGAATCTACTCCAATAAAATAATTTTTACCAATTTCTGATAATGATGAGCTGCTTGATGCTATAACCGGTACCTTAGATGCAAACCCTTCTAGTAAAGGGAGTCCAAAACCTTCAAATAAAGATGGGATAACAAGGGCATAACAGTTTTTCATTAAAGTAACTAAAGTTTTCTCATCAACGTAATTAAGCCAATAAATATGTTCATTCTTCTTATACTTTAAATCATGGTAAAGTTTTTTACAGCCCCACCCATATCTTCCAACAATTATCAACGGGTATGCCTCTCTATATGAATCTGGCAAACATAGGTGTGCCTCAATTAAGTTTTCAAAATTCTTGCGAGGTTGAATTGTTCCAACTGATAAGAAAAAATTTTTTGGTATTTTAAATGCTTTTATTTTATCAAGAGACAAAGTTTCTTTTGAATAATTTTTAAATATAGGGTTAATACCTAATGGTATTACGGAAATATTTTTTTCTGAAATATTAGTGTGCTTAAGAATTTCCAATTTCGAAAAATTAGAGATAGTAATAGTATGATTGGTACTTTCTATTGCTGATTTCCACAAGCGTATTTTTAATTTATTTAATAAGCTTTGCGATATCCATTCAGGATTTGATAGGGGAATAGTATCCATAACAGTTGAAATAACAGGAATTTTACTAAAATTAGGAATGTAATAATCCATAGCATGGAATAGACTTACTTTATCCTGAAAAGTCCTCATAATATCTGTTTCAATATTAAATTTTGATGCTAATAAATTGTACTTATTTATATTAAAATTATCGTTGCTATCAAAATCTTTTTTATAAAATTTTTCATAAAAATTAGTTTTAATGATATCTAAATCTAAATTTGAAAACTCATCAATAAGATTACTTGTATACTGGCCGATACCATCAATACCAGATTGAGCAATACCTCTTGTCATAACAGTTGTTCCAATACCAATTTTCATTTATACATCCACATCAATGTATTATCTAGGCTATAGTTATTCTTTATTAATGATGTATTTAAAAGTTTTTCTGGTGATCCTGCTAAATTTTGAATTTCATTATTTCTTATAAAATCTGGATTAATATTAATTTGAAGGGAGTGTTTAGAGATACTTTCCATTTTATTTAAAACTTCTTTCACGTTATAACTATTCCCAGTACAAATATTTATAATTTCATTTTTTTCTAAATTTTTTAAAAGTGAAATATAACAATCAACTACATATCTTACATCATTAAATTCTCTTTTTACGTCAAGTGCGCCTAATTCAATTGAATTAGATTTTTTTTTAAAATGGTTTATTATTTTAGGAATCAAAAATTTTACATTTTGATTTTTACCTGTGTAATTGAATGGTCTAACAATTATGAATGTAAAAAATTTACCAAATAATTCAATTGCCATTTGTTCCATTTTAAGTTTACTTTTAGCATAAGGATTTATTGGGTCTATAACATCAGACTCTTTAATTAAACCGGATTGAATGGATTTGTAGATATTTGCTGTACTTGCTAATAAAATTTTTGAAGGTCTTTTGTTCATATTTTTAAGCGCTGATAATAAATTTCTTGTTCCTAAAACATTTACTGAATTAAAAATATCTACATCTTTATTAGCTACAAAACTTATTCCAGCAAGATGAACAACATAATCGATATTAAGATGCTTTATTTCAATCTCGAGATCATTTAAATTTAATAAATCAGATTTAAGAGAAATTACATTAATATTTAAATCTTGACATTTTTTTATAAAATGAAATCCTGTAAAACCATCTGCGCCTGTTAATAAAATTTTCATACAAGAATTTAACCTTATTTTTTATTTAATTTCACGAATTAATTGCTTAGCGGTATCTTCCCATTTTTGGAGTGGAAAGTGTTTAATAATTTTGTTTTGGATCTTTTCCAATAATAAATTATTTGAAGATAGGGAATGCATTGCATCTAACCATGATTCAGTAGATTCTGGATTAATATATTTCATATATTTACCACCTGCCTCTCTTAGAGATCTAATATTTGAGCATATAGTTACTTTACCAAAGCTGGCGGCCTCAACAATAGGGAGTCCCCAGCCTTCATAAAAAGAAGGATAGACACAAAAAAGTGAATTTTTATAAAATTCACCAAGATCATTATCATCAATATTATTTAAAAATAAAATTTTACTCTTTAAATAACTATCTATATTTATTTCCTTTAATAATGACTCAACACCCCATCCCTTCATACCAATAAAAACCATATTAGGTAAATCAATATTTTTCTTTTTTGCAAGAATATAAACATCAACAATTAATCTGTGATTTTTTCGAGTTTCTATTGTAGAAACATATAAAATAAATTTTGATTGGGGTATTGAGTCTATGGTTTTTTTGGAATGGTTATGATTCTCATACAATGAAGTGCCTAACCTTAATGTTTTTATTTTTGGAGATGGTGCACCGGAATTATTAACAAAATTCTCAAGATCTTCTTTGGTATTATTTGAAATACAAAAAATATAATTTGAACCATGTAAAATATTTATAAGATATTCACTAAATTCATTTGAAAAATTGACAAAACAGTATAAAGGAAATTTTATTGGAATCAGATCATAACAAATAGTTACAATTTTTACCCCATTATTTTTTAAAAAATGAAATGAAGCCGGATAACTCTCTGACCATTCAAGGCCACATGAGAGAAAAATATCTCCTTTTAAAAATATATTATTTTTATCTTCAACTTTTACATTTGGATTATATGATGAAAATAATAGACTTTTAAGAGCCTTATGATTCACGAATAATACGTGAAGAATAAATAATTTATTATAGACTTTTGTTATTTTTTTTAAGGGATAATATAAAATATTTTTTATATATCTTTGTAGATTACTATGAGATAAAAAAAAATTTATGAATATATAACTAAAAGTCTTGTAAAAAAGAGTTTTAATCTTAGAGATATATTTACTACTTAAAATTACCTTCATAATAATTTTAAGCTGATACTTTCTTCTCTTTTTTAAATATTTCTCATATTTAATAATCTTAAAATGATTATTTTCCCATATACAAATTTCTAGATTTGCTCCCAACTCTTTACGTAATGCTTTAATTATTTCTTCTTCAGTTCTTATAATTCCTACTGTTGGACCTAGCCAGTTATAGCTTGAAGTGCCATTTATATAATAATTTTTTTTCATAATAATATTTTTTTAAGTGGGGTTAAGCAATATTCCCAATATAATTTTTTTCTTTTAACCCTTTCATTCAAAGTTAATTTAAGCTTTTTTAATTTCATAATTTCATAAATATTCTTTTTAAAACTTATTGCATCGTTCGCAAGATATACACCACTTTTCTTACCACAAAATTCATTAAAGCCACGCATACCCTCACTAGTTGAAATAACATAGTTTTCTGAGACCAATGCTTCTGCTGTTTTTAAGGAAGTTCCATCTCCCTTTGTTATTGGAATAACAATGCAATGTGAATTATTTATAAGTTGGTTAAGTTCAGTGCGAGATAACCTACCTAGTATCTTTGTCCTGTTTACTAAATTTGGATTCATTGTAAATCTCTTATCAGTTGCAATGGTATAAGAAACATTTCCTGCAATTACAAGATCCTGATCAGCATTTAAGCTTCCAAATGGCCCGCTAAACATTTTAAAAAAACCTTCTACGTTTGGTTGGTACTCACTACCAAAAAATAAACAATATTTCTTTGGAATTAAAGATTTTTTTTTATTTCGGGAGAATGATGATGCTCCATTGGGAGCAAGTATAATATTTTTTTTATTATATTTTTTTATGAAATTTTTATTATCCTCAGAAACAGTAATAATATAATCCGCTTTTTTAATTGCGTTTATTTCGATATTTTTGATTTTATTAAGTAATGGTTTATCTATTTTATCTTTTAATAAACTTGCCTTTAATTTGTGTTCATTATTATGGGAACTGTAAACTAATTTGGCATCTTGGAAATATTCTTTTTGAATATATTGAGAAAATTTAAAAAACCAGGGGTGCTCACATTGTATTAAATCTGGTATAAAAGTTATCTTTTCAAATAGTTCTTTTCGTAACTCTTCATTACTTACACTTAATTCACCAATTAAATAATCGGTAATACTTGCAAAGTTTTTTGATATTTTTTTTAAATTTTCTTCATCTGGAATTGGGATAAAGTTAAGACTTTTTTTGTAGTCAAGTGATGCATTAATTCCAATTAAATCAACATGACAATTTTGATTAATGTAGTATTCCTTTATTTTTGAAACTCTCGATTGCCCTCCATTTAGGGGGTTATCTTCTGGATAAGTACTTAATATTAGTATATTCAACTTATAGGAACTTATAATTAATTTCTTGCTAAATCCGCATCTACCATCATTTTACATAAATCCTCAAGAGAAATTTTAGGCTCCCATCCTAATATTTTTTTTGCTTTTTCTGAACATCCCTGAAGAATATCAACTTCAGCTGGTCTGTAAAATTTAGGATTAACTTTTACAAGAACTTTTCCACTTGCCTTATTGATTCCCAACTCCTCAACACCGTTTCCTTCAAATGAAATATCTATATCTGCAGCCTTAAAGCTTAAAATTAAAAACCTTCTTACAGTTTCAGTTCTATTCGTAGCCAAAACATAATCATCAGGTTTGTCAGCCTGAAGCATTGACCACATACCTTCTACATAATCTCTTGCATGACCCCAGTCTCTTTTTGCATCTAAATTTCCTAACTCTATATGATCTAAAGTTCCTTTTTTAATTCTTGCTACACCATCAGTAATTTTTCTTGTTACGAATTCAAGTCCTCTCAAAGGGCTCTCATGATTGAACAAAATTCCATTACAAGCAAAAATATTATATGACTCTCTATAGTTTATTGACATCCAATGAGCATATAACTTTGCAATTCCATATGGGCTTCTTGGGTAAAATGGAGTAGCTTCATCTTGAGGAATTGATTGGACTCTGCCAAACATTTCAGAAGTACTGGCTTGATAAAATCTTATATTTTGATCAATCAATTTAATTGCTTCTAAAATATTTAGAGGTCCTACACCAGTAATATTTGCAGTAAGTATGGGTTGATGAAAGCTTGTATGAACGTGGCTTTGCGCCGCTAAATTATAAATTTCCTGTGGCTTATTCTCATTTATAATTGAGATTATTGAGCTTAAGTCTGTAAGGTCTCCTTCAACAAGTTTTAGGTCATTATGGTCTATTAAGTCTAAATCTCTTAATCGCCAAAAATTATCTGTGCTTGATCTTCTATATACCCCTATGACCCTATAACCCTTTTTTAAACAATATTCTGTCAGATACGCACCATCTTGGCCTGTTACTCCAGTAATTAAAGCAACCTTTTTATTTTTAATCAAAATTAATCCTTTCTTTCTCAACTACCAAAGGCATTTTTCTAACCCTGGAATGTATTGATCCAATATATTCTCCTAAAATGCCTACAAAGAATGCTTGAAGAGCCCCAAAAAAGAAAACGCCAATTAAAATTGGTGCAGTTCCTAAATCTATTGATTCCCAGAAAAATAATTTAATTACTAAATAAAAGAAAGCTGTTAAAAGGCTAAGAAGGGATATCAAGAAACCACCTAAAGCCATAAATCGCAACGGTAATCTTGAATGATTTGTTATGCCAAGCATAGCGAGATCAAATAATGAATATAAATTATTTTTTGTTTTTCCTTTAAATCTTAGCGGCTGTATGAATTCAACTGTTCCAATTGAGTCAGTTATCTCACATAACCATCCTCTAAAATAAGGTTCGGAGTCCTCAGATTCACGTAATAAATCTATTATCATCTTGTCAAACAGTCCAGCGCCTGTCGCATTTTTTATAGTTTTTGTCTCTGATATTTTGTTTAAAATAGAATAATACAAATCACGAACAAAAAACATTAACTTAGACTCTTCAGAATTTTTCTTTACTGCAAGGACAGCCCGAAAACCCTCTTCCCACTTTTTTATAAATAAAGGTAAATTTTCTGGTGGATCTTGAAGGTCAGCTGCCATAAGAATAGTTGCATCACCATATGTTTGCGTTAATCCATAAACAGGCGATTTCAAATGACCGAAATTTTTTTCATTAACAATAACTTTGAAAGTTTTATCTTTCTTTGCTATAACCCTTAGTTTTTTTAAAGTCTGATCGGAAGAATTATTATCAATTACTAATATTTCAAACTTATACTTAGTTAATGATGAGGTAGTATTAATTAATCTTCGATAAAGTTCATCAATATTTTCATATTCATTAAAAGTTGGTATTACAATAGAAATTAGTTTTTTACTCATTTTTTAAAAACCCATTTATTTAGCAAGAGCCATGTTAATGCTATTATCAAAGGAAGAACTAATATCTGACTTATATAATAATTATTAATAAATTCAAAGGTAAAATTTAATAAATATAAATTAATGTTGTATGTCACAACATAAACAATTATATATTTTACTAATCTAATTACATTAAAAGGTACCTCAAAAACAAGGTATTTATATGTTATAAAATTAAACATTATGCCAAGGATGTATGAAAATAGTAAGGCTAACTTCACATCAAAATTTAGAAAAACTAAAAAAGAAAATAATAAGTATCCAAAAAGTGTATTAAAAAAACCTACAATAATGTATTTATTAAATTTGCTTTTGAAAAAATCTGAAAGATACAAATCTAAGATCCTAAAAATTTCTTTAATTCCATAGAGATACTTTCTAACGAACTAAATTCTGGTTCATATCCAAGAGAAGATAAGGAATAGTTTTTTGAGAGGTAATTACTTTTACTTCCTGTTGCATTTATATGAAAAAAATCATCACTAAATTTATAATTTAAACCAAATTCTTGTTTTAAATGAGTCAATAAATTATGACTACTTATTGGTTCTTTTGAATAAGCATCAAAAACATTATTCTTTTCTTTACTAAATATTATGCATTTTAGTATTTCACTAAAATCCTTTGGCCCAATATAGTCCCTATAAAATTCATTTGGCGAACAAATTAGTTGTTCATTATCTCTCAAACATTTCATAATATCTGCAACAAAAAAACTTGATGAAGTTTTGAGATTACAACTTACGTAATTAAAAACTCTTAGATCAATAATATTCAGATCATTTAACAATCTGTGCTTAATTTCAAGATAAATTTTGGTAAGGGCATATGAATTACTTTCTTTATATAAATCATTTAAATTTAGACTAGTTTTAGAAATTTTATTAACTGGATCATTAAAATTACTTAAAACTGATCCAGAGCTTATAGATATTAATTTACATTTTTTATTTTTTCTTAAATAAGAAATTATTAAGTCATCATAAAAGTTTGATGTGTCAAAAAATGTATTCTTTTCTTTAATGATTTTTTTCGGGTCACCGGCTCCAATGAAATTTATAATTACATCATATTTGTTATTATTAAATTTATCATAGGCTAAATGGTCTTTATTTTTTATTCTACTAAACAAAAAGAGCTTAAATTCATTACCATTGAGATGATCGACAAAATCTGAACCTATTAAACTATTGGCTCCTAAAATTGCCAAATTCATTTGGAATCCTTCACTGGTTTATTAATCATCTCAGCGTCAAAATCTTCCCTAGAAAGAAATGGATACATATCTTCTAAAGGCTTTGAGATCATTCTGCCATCAGCTAACTTCAAAGAGCTAGCTGTTGGAATAATCTCTTGCATTGGCGGGCAAAATACTTCGATAATTACAGGGCCCTCTAATTTAAATGCATTTAATAAAGTTTTTTGTAATGTTTTGATGCTTTTAGATGAAAAATATGGAATTGAGTATGCTAAAGCTATTTTTTTTGTTTCAGGAAAACTTACTCCAGATTCATCATCTGTGCCTATCTCTCTTCCGGAGAAAAATTTCTTTTGAGTTGTTCTTATGGATAAATATCCGTTGTTATTCCATACGACAAGTTTTATAGGAATATTATGGTGCACCAAAGTTTGGAGTTCCTGTATATTCATTTGGAATGAACCATCTCCTGTAATACCAACAACCATTGAATTTTTATTTGCAAAGGCTACGCCAATTGAGGCTGGAAGCGTGAACCCCATATCGGCCTGTGCTCCTGATGTGATATACCTTTGATCTCTTGTGGGTTGAAAAGATTGTGATGTGACATAATATGATGAACCAGCGTCGGAAACCACAACTGAATTTTTTTTCAAAGCTTTTTGCATAGTGTTTATAAATGCATATTTATTAATTAGTTTTTTTTGTGTTTGATATTCAGGCAAACAAACAGGCCATTGATTTTTCCATCTAACACAAACTTTAAGCCAATCTTTAAAATCATATTCAGCATTAAATCGATTAAAGAAATTTTTTACATCAGAATGAATAAACTTATCTATTTTTACTGTGTTTTTTTTATGCTCATTTTTATCGATATCTATTACAAAAAGCTTTGCCTCTCTAACAAAAAGATTGTATTCAAATCCAGTTAATGCAACACTTAAATGACAACCAATTGAAATAACTAGATCTGCATTTTGTATTGAAAAATTTCCAGCCCTATCACCCTTAATACCCAATCTTCCAATATATTGTTTGTGTGTATTAGGAAGTAAATCTACAGCTAGATAAGAGGTAACATATGGAATATTTGTTTTCTTAAGAAAATCCTTAAATTGATTTATTGCATTACCAAGCCTAATCCCGTTACCTGCAAGAATAATAGGTCTTTTAGATTTGATGAGAGCTTTCTTTAACGAGTCAATTTGATTAAGGGTAGGTAAAGGTAAAGATTTCTTTGGAGCTTTAAATTGTTTAAGTTTTGAATAATCAACCAATGCGCCTTGAACATCAAGAGGAATATCTATCCAAACAGGCCCAGGTCGCATATGCATTGCTTCAAATGCAGCTTTTTGGAGACAATAAAGTATATCTTCAGGCCTATTAATCATAATCGAATATTTTGTAATTGATTTGACTATTTCAACTATATTGGCCTCCTGAACTCCAAATTGCCTTAATGGAACCTTTGCATTATGTGTAGTTTCTTTTCTCTTAACTTGTCCGGAAATAAAAATGACTGGGTTATTATCCTGCCATGCATCCAACAATCCAGTAAGTGAATTTGTAGCACCACAACCAGTGGTTAGAACAGTCGCACCATAACTATTTTTCATTTTTGAATATCCAACAGCTGCCATTGCGCATGCTTGCTCATGATGATTACAAATTGTTTTTATTTTCTTACTTCCTGCACAAGCATCATTTAAAAACATAGCTCCACCACCAGTTACTGTAAAAATGGTTTCAATACCAAGGTTTTCTAAAAAACGAATAACTACATCAGCAACCCTTATTTTAGTCATTTATTTAACTCCAAATAAATTCTTCAACTTCTCAACTGCCTCAATTATTAATTCTAGTGATGTAGTGTAAGACAGTCTTACGTAACCCTCACCATGGGATCCAAAATTGTTTCCTGGTAAAACTGCTATACCACATTCAAATAAAATATATTGAGCAAACTCATCACTGGACATTCCGGTACCTGTTATGTTTGGAAAAACATAGATTGCACCCTTTGGGTCTAAGCAGGTTATTCCTTTAATTAAATTAAGATGCTTTACTAAATAATCTTTATTTGTTTTATAGGAATTCATCATTTCTTTAAGTGAGCTTTTATCTCCTTTTATTGCCTCAATACCACCCTCCTGAATGAATGGTGGTACACAAGAATTAATTGTTTGCACAACCAACATCATTTTTTCAATAATTTTTTTTGGTCCAATTGCAACTCCAAGTCTCCAACCAGTCATAGCAAAAGCCTTACTAAAGCCATTGGCAATAATAGTTCTCTGCTTACATTGGTCATGTATGCCCAAAGAAAAAAATTTTTCTGGTTCACCAAAAACCATTCTTCCATATATTTCGTCGCTAAGAATATAAATGTCATTCTCCTCAGCAATTTTCGCAATTTCCATTAATTCTTCTGGGTTCATCATAGCCCCTGTTGGATTGCTTGGGGAATTGATAATAATTAGCCTAGTTTTGGGAGTAATTTTTGACCTTAAATCATCAGGATTTAACCTAAAGAAATTAGATTCGTAAAGTGGCACAGGAACTAATTTTGCTCCTGTTAATTGAGCAGCTGATAAATATGTAGGAAAACCTGGATCTGGGGCAATAACCTCCTCACCGGAATTTACTAAACAAGCCATTGCAAGAAAAATGATTGCATTAGCCCCAGGAGTAACTAATATTTGGTCAATATCAGGCTTAAAGCCCCTTGATGAAAGTGTTGTTTGTTGAACTACAGTTCTTAACTCATATTTACCAAAACTATTTACATAATGAGTATCACCCTCCTTAAGTGCTGCTACAGCTGCATTTATAATATTTTTTGGTGTTTCGAATTTTGGCTCACCCAGCTCAAAATGAATTATTCTTTTTCCTTCACGCTCTAATTTTTCAGCTTGATCTAATATTCTAAACATTGGTTGCCCAGTTACATTTAGCGCTGAGTTAGATAATGATTTCATATTTTAAAATTTCAATCCAAAAAAAGTCTCAAATCTGTCAATAATAAAATCAAGCATTTCTTTTGTTAAGCCAGGGTAAACTCCTATCCAAAAACTATTATTCATAACATGGTCAGTATTCTTCAAATCACCACTAATCCTATATTTTTTATCGACCATATAAGGTTGTCGAACAATATTTCCTGCAAATAATAATCGTGTTCCAATTTTATTTTGATCTAAGTATTTTAGAAAATCAGTTCTATTAACCTGTGCTTCCTCTTTTATTGAAACCAAAAAACCAAACCATGATGGATCACTATTTTCAGTAGCTACGGGTAGATTGATGAATTCTTCACATGATTTAAGATTTTCATGCAGATAATTAAAGTTATCTTTTCTTGTTTGAATAAAACTATCTAGCTTATCAAGCTGAGCTACTCCACAAGCTGCTTGCATATCTGTAATTTTCAAGTTGTAGCCAGAATGTGAATATGTATATTTGTGGTCATATCCTTTAGGTAAAGTACCTAATTGCCACCCAAAACGTTTTCCACAGGTATTATCTTTTCCTCCTGCACAATAACAATCTCTGCCCCAATCTCTAAATGACTCTATAATAGGTTTAAGTGCAGAATTATTTGTAAAAACTGCGCCCCCCTCACCCATTGTAATATGGTGAGCAGGATAAAAACTTAAGGTTCCAATGTCTCCAAAGGTACCAGTTAGCTGATTGTTATATTTTGATCCCAATGCATCACAATTATCCTCAATTAACCATAAGCCATGTTTTTTACAAATATCTACAATTACCTTTAAGTTAAAGGGATTGCCCAACGAATGTGCTAACATTATCGCTTTAGTTTTTGAGCTAATAGCAGCCTCTATTTTTGTGACATCAATATTATGTGTAGATTTATCGATATCAACAAAAACTGGAACAGCTCCAAATTGTAAAATAGGATTAACAGTTGTTGGAAAACCTGCTGCAACCCCTATAACTTCATCACCATGTTTAATTGATCTCTCTTTTAATCTCGGAGAGGTAAGAGCAGAAAAAGCTAATAAATTAGCTGATGAGCCTGAATTAGTCGTAAGCAAATGCTTAACACCTAAAAAATTTGCTAATCTTTTTTCAAAAATTTCATTAAATCTTCCTGTAGTAAGCCAACCATCTAAAGAGGCACTTACCATTAAATTTAATTCATTCACATCAAGTACCTTCCCTGATACTGGAACCACGCTTTCACCCGGAATAAAATCCCTTTTTTGATATTCAATTTCTGCATACTTATTTACAAGTGATGCAATTTGCGAGCGTATTTCATCCTGACTTGTCATTATCTCTCCATGCTTAATTTTATTATGTTATAAATTATCGTTTAGGGTTGTTTCGTAATTGCTTATTTGTTCAAGTGATAGACTTATAATATCCTCATTATTGTTAAAAGCCTTATGCCAAATACAAATATTCTCTAAGGATTTGGTGAGATTTATGGATGATCTCCAATTAAGCATATTTTTTGCCTTAGAACAATCAAGCTTAAGATAATTTGCTTCATGTGGATCACTATTTGAAATAGAAATATCAAATGATGCTCCCTCCCCCCATAAATCAACAATTTTTTTAATTATCCAGCCTACTGTCTTCGCATCTGTCTCCTCAGGACCAAAATTCCAAGCTTGACAGTAAACTTGTCTATCAAAAAACATTTTTTCTGCAAGATTCATATAACCATCTAGCGGGGCTAAAACAAATTGCCAGGGCCTAATAGCATTAGGATTTCTTATGCTAACAGCTTCACCATCTGAAATAGCACGTATAAAATCAGGTATAAGTCGATCTTCAGACCAATCACCTCCACCAATAACATTACCAGACCTAACAGATGCAATTGCAATGTCATTATCCTTATAATCAAAATATGAGCGTCTGTATGCTGAAGTAACAAGCTCTGAGCAACCTTTACTGCTGCTGTATGGATCATAACCACCCATTGGCTCATCTTCTCTATAACCCCAGAGCCATTCTTTGTTTTCATAGCATTTATCAGAGGTTACATTAATAAAAACTCTTTCTTTTGAACTTAATCTTATACATTCCATTATATTAGCTGTACCCATAATATTGACCGAATAAGTTTCAAGTGGATTATCGTAAGAATATCTAACCAGAGGTTGTGCTGCCATATGAAAAATTATTTCAGGATCAAATTTCTTAAAACACTTATTTAGATTTTCAAAATCTCTGATATCTGCAAATTCAGTACCCATATCCTTATCTAAATTAAAAGTATCGAATAGATTAGTTTTTTTATTGGGTCGTAGCGAATATCCCTCGACCTTTGCACCCATCGATAATAACCATAAAGATAACCAACTACCTTTAAATCCAGTGTTACCAGTAATTAAAACTTTTTTACCTTTCCAAAAAGAATTACTCATGCCATTTTTTCCATGGAGCATTATTATTTTTCCATAATTCTTCAAGTAACATTTTATCTCTTAAGGTATCCATAGGTTGCCAAAATCCATCGAATTTAAATGCTGATAAGTTACCATCTTTTGCAAGTTTTTCCATAGGCTCTCTTTCCCATGAGGTAGAGTCATTATCTATGTAGTCAAGAACCTTAGGCGATAAAACAAAAAAACCACCATTTACCATTGCTCCGTCCCCTCTTGGCTTTTCCATGAAGCTTGTAACTTTATCATTCTCTATGGCTAGTGATCCAAATCTCCCTGGTGGATATGTTGCAGTGACAGTAGCTAGCGTTTTTTGTTTATTGTGAAAATCGATAAGTTTTTTAATATTTATATCCGCTACACCATCTCCATAAGTTAAACAAAAACACTTTTCATCTTTTACATACTCTCGAATTCTTTTTATTCTTCCACCAGTCATCGTATCCTCACCTGTATCTATGAGTGTAACTTTCCAAGGCTCTGAATTACCCTCATGCACTGACATTTTATTAGAGACCATATCAAAAGTAACATCGGTCTTGTGAATATAATAATTTGCAAAATATTCCTTTATTACAAAACCCTTATATCCACAACAAATTACAAAATCATTAATTCCATAGGATGAATAAATTTTCATAATATGCCAAAGTATGGGCATGCCACCAATATCAATCATGGGTTTTGGTTTTAAAGCTGTTTCTTCTGATATTCTTGTGCCGAGACCTCCGGCTAATATAACTGCTTTCATAAATTTCAACCTAAATTAAAATGTGATAAGAATGATATTAAAAAAACCTCATAAAATAAATTAAAAAAATAAAATATGAATTCTTAAAAATTATATCATTGCATTTAATCATTACTGTTCATTCAATTTTAATCATTAATAATATCCAATTTAAGGTTATGAATTCCATAAATAATATTTCTTGGATCTCCGTTGTTTATTGGTTTCCCTGTTGTTATTAACCTTAGCTTATTTATACCATTTTTTATCTTTATTTGAGAAATAAACTGCTTAGATGGGTCTTTAATTTCAATCTCTTTAATCAAAACTTCTGTCGAATCATCAAACACTTTTACAAAAAAATCTTGGCTACCAGGGTTTAAAATATTAAAACTTAGTTTTGCAGTTTTTGTATCACTCTTTTCATTGTAAACATTAATCGTGAAATCACCTGAAACCCATTGTAATACACCATCATTAGAATATTCTGGAGAATGAATATTTCCTTCATTAAAGGTAAAAATATCCTTTTTCAGAAAATCATCATAATCGAGATTGATAACTTTTCTAAGAATTCCCTCATGATTAAGGAGGGTCATCACATCCACTGCCTTATTATGAATAAAAATTGAATCCTTTTTTTGATCATATGATTTTAAGACTGTACCTTCAATATATAATGGATTGCCAGTAAGTTTACTTGTATATATAGAGTTAATTTTTCCAAAAAAGGCTTGGCCATTATTTCCTTTGACCTTATCAATATTAAAACTTGTAAACCATACATCTTTTTTTGGTATAAATTTAAATATATCTTTTGAAAGATTAATATTTTTAAAAGTATCCTTACTAAAGCAATCGCTAAACTTTACGAGGTTTATCTCTCCGTTAGAGTAATTTTGATTCAAAAAGTCACAAATATTAAATTTAATTTTGAGTTGTTTAAAATATGACCACTTCCAATCATTAGCATGCCTCATAGATCGCACTAAATAATCATTTTCTTTTATCTCATTCATTAAGCCATTTGATATTGCTGACGATTGAAGCTCTTGTGGAAACTTATGAGCTAAGTTGGTCTGTAAAGCAACAAATTTATTAACCGATGTGTTTAAAATTAAAAGAGATGCAAAGATAATTGATAGGATGGTAAAAAAGATTCTCTTTGTATAAAGATTAGATACAATATTAGAAAATTTATAAATTAATAGTGATGACGCAATAGCAATCCCAAAGTATTGATAATAAATTGTTATATACCCGTAACCAAATCCAGAGGAAATTATCTCTTTTTGGTGTGAGGATAATGCAGCAGGTATTACAGGAAAGAGCGACAATACTAAGCTTGAAAAAATTAAAAAATTAAATTTTCTTTTATCAATTTTATAACCCTCAAGTCTAACCAAATTCCTATATAAAAGAACAGCACTCAAAAATAAAATAATGAAGTCAAAGAAAGATAGATTAATTTTAATACTATCGTAGTTAGCAAATAAATAAGAAAAAGGAAATGCAGAGGAAAACTGAATTAAAGCAGCCTTTGCAAATAATAAAAAATTGAAAGATGAGAATGTTGGGTATGCATTTTTTAGTTCGGTTAAAAACAATGCTGCAATTAGATAAAAAATAAGGTATAAAAAAATAATAAAAATATGGCCAAGTGATTTTTTAAATACAAAAACTAAATTGGGTTTATGCAAAAAACATAAAAGAAAATATAGAGGAGTTAATACAATATTTATTTCATAGGAGCCTATAGACCAAGCAAAAAGGAATAAAGAAATAAATAAAAATATTAATTTATCATTCTTAAGATATTTATCAAAAGCTAACAGAGAAAGAAAAAAAATTACAGTTAAATATGGTAATAAATGGGATGGAAAAATTAATATTGGGTCATGCCAATTGCGTAATTGAATAGATATTAAAAGAATAAAAGATACTAGAAAAATAAATGGTTTATTTTTTATTGTGTTATAAAAAAATTTATAGAATAACGCTATTGATAAAAATACAAATCCTATAGTTATAGCTTTAACGTAAAGATAAGAATCAAAGTAATAAAAAACTGGAAAGATGAAAACATAGCTTAATAAAATTCTTTTATTATTCAAAAACCAGTCTCTTGTTTGAGACAAAATTATCTCAGGTAGCGAAACAGAATCGTCTATCATTCTTCCTGCTATTTGCGTATTATATGAGTCATCTCCATTAAATCCAGTCTGAAAAAGAACGTGGAGTGAGTAACTAACAAGTACAAAAATTAAAAAATAGTCACTTTGAATTAACTTTTGGAATAGTTTTAACATAACTTATTAAATTAAATAACCAGAATGGATGATTTAAAAAAAATCTCTAATGACATAAGAAAGGCTGCATTAAAATTGTGCCATCTTCACAATGCCTCACATATTGGTAGCTCTTTGTCTGTAATTGATATCTTATCAGTGCTTTACTCTAAAGTACTAAATTTAAGCCCAAAAAACATCAATGATTCAAGTAGAGATAGAGTATTTTATAGCAAAGGTCACGCTGCAGCAGGTTTTTATGCAACTCTAGATCATTTTGGTTATTTAAAAAAATATAACTTATATGAGGATTTTACAAAAAATGGATCATTTTTTACATCACATATTAATCATAAAATTCCAGGAGTAGAGCTATCTACAGGATCATTAGGACATGCACTCCCAATTTCTCTTGGAGTTGCCAAAGCCTTTAAAATAAATGATAAAACAAATAATGTTTATACAATAATTTCAGATGGAGAGCTTCAAGAAGGATCAAACTGGGAGAGCATTCTCCTAGCGCCAAAACATGAATTAGATAATCTTTGTTTAATTATTGATTTCAACAAAATACAAAGTTTTGGACGAATCGATGAAATCGCTCCCCTGGATCCTTTAGTTGAAAAATTTAAATCTTTTAATTGGGATGTAATAGAGATAGATGGACATAATCACGAGAGTATATATCTCTCACTAAAAACCCAAAATAACAATAACAAGCCAAAAGTTATAATTGCTCATACTATAAAAGGTAAAGGAGTTGATTTTATGGAAGATAAGTTGGAGTGGCATTATAAATCCCCAAATAGTGAACAATATAAAAATGCAATAGAACAACTTGATAAATAATGCGTAACACATTCATAAACCAATTAACCCATGAGGCACAAAATAATAAAAAGATTTTTTTATTATGTGCAGATCTTGGATATTCAGTGCTAGAGTCATTTAGAGATAAATTCCATGATAGATTTATAAATGTGGGTGTTTCTGAACAAAATATGGTGGGTATAGCTGCAGGTCTATCAATGGAAGGCTACAATGTCTTTATCTATTCTTTAGGTAATTTTCCTACATTAAGGGCTCTTGAGCAAATTAGATATGACATTGCTTATCCAAAAAAAAATGTGAAAATTATTACAGTTGGTGCAGGCTTTGCATACGGACCTCTTGGAGTTTCTCATCATGCAACTGAAGATATATCAATCATGCGATCAATACCAAATATACTTACATGCTCACCTTGCGATCCTCAAGAATCATTACATATTGCCTCCCTACTTTGTAAGTATGACGGACCTGCATATATAAGATTAAATAAGAATGGTGAGGAAATAATTACTTCACCTAACGAAAAACTAAAAATAGGTGATATTACTCAAATTATTAATGGCAATAAAACTGCTATTTTTGCAACAGGAGCAATAATATCAACAGTTTTAACAGAAGCAAGAAACAAAAGAATATCTGTCTATAGCTTTCCCTTTATTAATAATATTGACGATAAAGAACTTATAAAAATAATAAATAGATATCAACATATTATTACAATTGAGGAAAATCAGTTGAATGGTGGTTTTGGTAGTATGATTCTTGAAAAAACTAACGATTATAAAAATAAAAGATTGATAGATGATAAATTAAAGATAGAGCGGATTGGAATCAAGGATGAATTCCTAGATTATTCAGGAGACCAGCAATATTTAAGATCGAGAGCTAATTTGACAATAACAGATCTACTCTAACCTCAAGGGGAAAGGTTTTAATTTTTTATAACTAAGAAAGCGCTCATCAGTCAATTCGATGAAATTAAATTCGTCACTTAGTTCAAGATTATACAATTCATTATTTTTTAGATCATAGTATTTAATTTTTTTTGTATTTAATCGCATAATATTCATGTCATTGTCTAATTCTATTGTATTTATTTTTGCCAAAATCATTCTTCCCTCTTTTCCATACTTACGATCAATATTATAGGTTAAAGCCCACGCATCTTGTGATGAAAGATTAAATATTGAAGTATCATTTTTTTTCGAAAGGCAATTTAAATAATTATCTCCAGCATCAATTGCTCTTTGATCAATTTTTGCTAACTCACAAGTATGAAATTTTTTTCCAATGATTGTTGCGTATGACCAATGATAATCTGAAGGAACAAGCATAAATCTATAAAGGTAAGAATTATCTTTCATTTGAGAAAAAAGTCCTTTTGAATGAGCTGCCTCAAGAATTTCTCTTGGATATTTGTATGTGCCACCGAGCTTTTTAACAACTTTGTTATTTAACCCAAGGTTGGTAACAAATAAAACAAATATAATAGGTAAAAGAAAGTAAAAACTTGCTTTGTTTTTTATCGTCTTAAAAATTATATAAACTAAAAGAATGGAGACACCAAAATACTGAATAAAAACTGAAAGATATGTTGATCCAATACCTGATGTTACAAGCTGTTCTTGATGTCCACTCATACATACAAGTACTGCAGGAATAATAATTAAAAATAACCCAATGAATATAAACGCCTTATCTAACTTAATCTTTGGACTGTTAGTTAACTTTTTGAATTGGATGATAATCATTATTAGTAGAAAAATATTAAATACATCTTTTAATGAAAAATTTAAACTTCCTGTAATGTTAGTAAACCAATTAACTCCTGGAAAACCAGCGACAACTTGAATAAGCAGTGCTTGAAAAAATAAACTTAAATCATCTAAGTGGAGATTTGACCCGGGATAAGTTCCCTCAGGATTTATGTCAGTTTTTATTACAAATAACTTTAAATAAAACATAAACATTATAAATAAAAGGCTAATCAAAAAATAAGGTGATGTTTTAACAAAAGAGCTTTTTAGATTGTTATTTTTTAAATAAGCCATTAAGAAAAAAATAACAAATAATGGATACGCTAATTCATAAATAGAAAGAGCACATGTATAAATAAAGATTGACAAAAAACTTAATAATTTATTTGTTTTTTCAATTGTTTGTAAAAAAATTAAAAGAGATATTTGTATTAGTAAAAATTGTAATGGTATAAAAAAGGCATAGGCCAAAACTGGATCATTTGCAAAATGATATTGAATAATTAATGGAAAAACCATAATTGATAAAAGTGCAAAACTTGAAGATTTTGTTAAGTTTTTATTTATAAAATAAAAAAGGATAAAGTTGATATGAAGAACAATTAACCCTATAGCTTTAACGGCTAGAGTGCTGGTAAAGAAATAGAATAAGGAATAGATCCATATCCAATTTAAAATAAATATTCGACCTGCTCCAAATATCCAACCATTTATTTCTGCAATCGTTCTATCAATAAGACTTATGTTCGAAAACATTAATGAGCCCCTTATTTGACTGTTATAGGCATCATCAGCTAAGTGTCCTGTGGATAATATTGAAGAGAAAAATAATAGGGATAATCCTATAAAAATAAATAATTTTAGATACTCATAGTCATTTTTAAATAGAATGAGCATATTAATTTACATTTAAAAGATTAAAGTTTGATATGCCAAAAGTAAGCCTTCTAAGATCTCCATTACCTGCTCTTCTTGGCCAACGATTTGATTTTATTCTTATGTAATTTTTTCCTGGAAGAACATCAATATCAACTGGTCCGAATTCAATCCTCTCACCAACCGGTATATTTATTGTTTTAAGTAATTGCTTATTGTTATAAATTTGAACCTCACTTTCTACCAATGAAAAAATTTCAAAAGAAACAGTCTTTTTTATAATATTTTTATTAAAACTTGTTATGGCTATATCTGCCATACTTTTCCTTGCCCACCTATGCGTTATTTCATCCGTTGACCAAGATGAACTAACATTATTTTTTGTAAATGAAATAATTGGCTCACTATCCTCGTAGGACGGCTTCAACTGAAAAGCAATATAGTCTTCAGATTCAGCTAAAATATTACTATATTCTTCAAGTCCAGATATCAGTAAGTCACCTTTGTCCTCATAACCCTTTCGATTTATAACTATCGCATCAAATCTATATATTTGAAGTTTCTCAACCATTTCCTCTGGACTTAAATTTTCAATATCTAATTGCCATTCAGAGTCTCCACGGCCCTTATTTGATCCATAGCTGTAATGTAGATTGTTTGAATTTATATATAGTCGTAATGGCTCATAATCTCCCATTTTATTTATAGGTCCAACTTCAGGAAACTGCATAACAGGTAACATAAAAATCTTACCATTGGGATTTGAAGCTTCTATTTCATTTATAAATTTCTTGTCAGAAGCTATCATCTTCTCAATTGCATTAGGTACTGGTGGATTAGCTTTGATTCTTGGAGCAAGTTGTTCGAACCAAACGGCATAAGAAATAATAATTGCAATAATTATTGCTGTGCGATTTGAGATATGTTTTGTTAAGTATCTTAGTGTGAATATAGTTATGATTGCTAGTATAAATATGCTGAGTCGATTTGTTGCTCGTAAAAATGTAAATCCAGCAGTTCCGAAGAGAAGATTCACTCCACCAACAATTGAAAATAAAAGTACCCAAATTGCATGCCAATAATGAACTGAAACATTAACAAATTTACCCCTTAGTGCCTCAAATGAATTGATTGATATAAATACAAATAAAGAAAATAAACCAAAAAAACCTAGGTAGGGACTCCAATACTCCCCTTTTACATATGCTCTATCGTAGTAAACCCATTTACTAAATTCAGTAAACCAAGTTCCCCCGCCTGGTGCAAATAACATGTCAGGTATTTTTAAGGCATACAATTCTAACGATGCAAGATTTCTTCCTGAAAATGCCTGATTGGATCCATTAATGTATGCATATAAAAGAGTGTCGGAATTAGCTAGCAAAAACCCTAAAGCTGTTAAGGAAATAAGGGTAATAGGAAATCGTATATAGATAAATTTTTTATTAACGCAAAAGTAAATAATGGCAAATAATAAAAACTGACAATACATAATTGAATAATATGGATTTAGCATACCGGCAGTTAAGGAAATAAGACCGGCTAAATAGAATTTTGATGAAAGTAATTGTGTAACTTTTTTGTTATAGACCCATTCTAAAATCATTAGTAACATGGGAATATGCCAACAAAAACCAACAACGATATGTCCCAATCCTCTTATAAATATAAAGTGTGAAAAAGCAAAAGCAAGAGCTCCACTAAATGCTAAAAATGCATTAACTTTATAATATTTACACACTAGCCAAAAGGATATTCCAGCCAGCATATGAGACATTAATAACAAAAAATTTGTAGCTGCGTACAACCCAATTAATTTCGCTATTTGACCAGTGCCGTAAAAAATTAAGTCCTCTGTGATTGGATAATCATTCCAATTAGCTATGGCAGGAGCATTAAGAAGGGAGACGAATTTAAAGCCAAAAAGGGGTATATCCCCTATCATATAAGCTTTTATTATTGTTAATACAAGCCAAAGATCTCCACCGTAGCCAAGTGGAACATTCCAAGCATTAAAATTAGTAAGGTGATAACAGAGGCAAAAAAGTAAAACTATTGAAGCAATTAAAGCGATAAATTGCCCAAAATAACTTAAATTAGAATTTAGTTTCCTTTTTATTTGCATATTTTTATTGTTTTTATTTAGTCACTTATCCATATTTCAACGTTAGATGGTTTCCATTCTGGATGATACCATGCAAAACCAATAGTCTTTTTTGCAATTCGTTTATATTTTAAACTTAGTAAATATTCAAAATGCTTGTAATTATCACCGCCAGATAAATCTGCATTTTTTAAAAAATATGTTTCATCAATTATGATCACCCTCACAGAGGTTGATTTAATCATATTGTAAATATTATCCCACCTTTTAAAATGTGAGACATGATGCCAATTAACCATATTTACCGGATTAGGCTTCTTTAAAGCCATGTATAGAAGGTGATCAGCTTCAGAAGCAATAAAAATTTTTTCAGATGCATTAATTTCATTTTTATCAAGAACCTCCGCAATCCACTTAGCTTTTTTAACCCAAGGAGGGTCAATAGAGTTATTACCAGCTAATTGGGAAACTTTAATCATTTTTGTACCGCCGGATTCTAAATCTTTTTCATACCAGAGTCCCTTATTATTTGTATTCGAAGGATTAATTATTTCAAAGAAAGTAGGTATGGATTTTATGCCACTGTTTGTTTTTAAGTTAAATACAAACAAAATAAATAGTAACGAAAGTAAAAATAGTATGCATAAATTATTTATAGAGAATTTATTCTTCTTATTATTAATAATTTGTAAAATTAAAAGTACAGGCAATAAATATGAAGTGATAGCAGCAGTATGAGGATTTTGCGAGCCATAGGTGATTAGCCCTAAAAGCAATAATGAAACAAATAAAATAGGTCTATACTGGAGATCATGTTTATTTAAGCATATATTATGAAATGACTTTAAAAAATAAAATGAAGATAAAAATATTGTAACAATGATTGGCTGAGGAAATTTTTCACTAAATAACTCTGTTCCACGCCATACAATAAAAGGTTCTAATAAACTTTTAAAAGATATAATTTCTCCAGTAATTTGATAAATATACCAAAAAAATAAAAACCAAACGAAAATGAATGAAATTATTGTAAGAGAAGCTAACTTTAAAATTTTTAAAAGCCTTTTTAAAATATTAAGTTTTGAATTTTGAAAAAAAGAAATTATTAAACCTGAAATAAAAAAAGCAAGGACTGTTGGAAAACCAGAATCAAAATTCCAAATCGTTAAAATGGATAGGACTGTAATCGATAAAAAATATCTATGTAAACTTAAATTATTATCATAATAAATAAATAAAAGAAGAGCTATGCATGGTGAGAGCATTCTTATAGGACGATACTGTAGATATAAATCACCTGGCCAAACATTGGCAAACGATGTTACAAGAAAAAAAGAAGATAAAAGGACTATAAATGATAATAAATGATTTTTAAAATAATAGTATGTAAAAAAATATATTGAAAAGAGGCATAAGATAAAAAAGCAAGAAAATATTAAAGAAATATTAGTTAGGTTTAATTCTAATATACTAAAAAAAGGTACTAAAAAATATGGATAATACCCATAGAAGGATTGTGTATCTATTGGCGCATAAGATCCATAAAAAAGATTAATTATTGGAAGAAAAACGGAACTTAAATTTTGAAAATTTTCATTTATGTAAGTGGAGTAATCTGTGAAAGTCATAAAACCTAAAATTATAAAAGTTAGGTAAAAAACCCCAAAAAAAATCAATAAAAGCTCAAGTCTCTTGTTTAAAAATCTATATTTAATATACAAAAATAAAAATATCGTAAAAATTAAAGATAAAATAATCTCCCTTATTTCAACTGAAGGAAAGAAAGTAAAAGAATTACTTATTGTTAGATAACCTAGTCCAAGGCACATAAATAACAAATAAAAAAGCAAAACCAAGGATTTTGAAATTTTATATTTTTTAAACTTTATTGTGATAAGGAAAAAAGCTATGGTAAGAAAATAATAAGTAAGTAGATCAGAAAATGGTAAAAATTTAATGTATTTGATTAATTCTAATTTAATAACTAAAACTGTAGTTAATACTGATAACAAAATTGGAAAAAGGTAAATTTGAGATAAACTTATCATCTTATGAAATCCATATATAAAATTTTTAGCAATTTAATTAGTTATTTAATTACTGAAAATAAATTTAACATTAATCCAATCTCTTATCCAATTATTATTGTTGGTTGGGTTATTGCATATTTTTTTATTTTGCTCAACAGTGGATTTTCTGGAGATGATATTTGGAATGCCCAAATTAAAGGGCAGCTAATTGAAGAGGATATAAGTCTACTTAACCGTATAAATAATGAATGGAAAGGTTGGTTTTTTGGAAATGGAAGTATTAGAATATTATATTATTTTATAATTTATCCAGCGTTTTACATTACTCAAGATCCATTATTTTATAAATACCTCACCCTATTCTTCTTAATAACCTCATCTCTTTTATTTTATTATTATGTGGCTTACCAATCAGAAAATAAATATTTTGCTTTAATTGTAAGTTTATTTTTACCTACTTTTTTTCAATTTAGGGAGTGGAACGATCCTATATTAGGTTTTCCATCCTTCATGATGCCTTTTACAGCTTCAATCATATTACTATCAATAATTTTTTATACAAAATATATTGAAACTTTAAAAAATAAATTTAACTATATATCAAGTTTTTTTATGTTGATTAATATTTTAATATATGAAATTGCGGTTCCTTTTTTTATTACTTATATAGTTATTTCAAAGATTAAATTAAAAAAATTGAAAATGGCTTTAATTCAATCAAAACTTCAAATCATCATTACAAGTTTATATTTATCTACAGTTTTTTTTATTAATAATATATATATGCCTTTAATCTCTAAAAGTGAGGTTTCATATACGGCAGTTAAATTTCATCATTCTAGTCTTAGCAAATTAATTGAGGCTTTTTTAATTCAAATTACAGGTGGTATGCCACTATCATATTTAATATTAGGTAATGGAAATATTAATTTATATTTGATAAATATCTATGAATTCCTATTATTGTTAACCCTATCGGTCATAATTTACTTTTTTTCTTATAAATTAATCAATTCTAAAGCTAAATTAAAATTAAACTCTACAATAAAAATATCACTAATATTTATTTTAGCCCCAGCCTTTTTAACTGCACTTTCCGGTCATCAAGGTGATTTAAGGTTTCTAGGTTTTGGAAATGCTTATATTCCAGTATATATACAATATTTTGGGACTTGTGTTTTATTAATAAGTCTCATATTTATTGGTTTCAAAAAATTAAATTTAAGTATTAATTTTAAAAGTATCTTTATCGCACTAATTTTTTTAATTATTAGTTCACTTAATTATGCGTCAAATAAAGAAACATTAAATAAACTAAATAAAAATGAGTTCTTAGCAGCAAATATTGTTACTTCAAGTCTATTAGATGGAATTATGGACAATGTTAAAGAAAATAGTTTTATATTCCGAAAAATGGTTACTCCATCAGATTATTACAGAAATTATATTGCTATTACTGGAAAAAAATATAAAACATGTGAACTTGATAATATCGATCAGAGGTCAATAGATGGTACTGATAATTATAAAAACTGTGTAAATACTATTATGAAAAGCTCAGGTGAACTTGGTATAGATGAAAATATTGATGACCTATTCTATAAGGCAGAATTTGATTTTGATGTGCAGAATAAAGATTATTGGGTATCAAAAATATTTTATAGCGATAGTATTGATAAAAAGGGATATATGGTAATCGGAAAAATAAAAGGATTAAGAAAATCATCCAATACAGATTTTTTTAAAAATATAATTGTTGATGAGCTAAATGTTTATGACTATAGAGAGCGAACCATAAAAAGTTATAAAAAGAATAATATGAATTTTATGGATATTCTTGAAATTGATACTCTTGAGTATCAAAAAATAAGTAATTATTTAGCTAATAAATCGTAATGAAAATTCTTATTCTAGGTGTTTCAGGTTTCATTGGAGGTCATATATTCAGACATTTAGTTAAATTAGGTCGCGATAATATTTTTGGTCTAAGTAGACGCAAATTAAATAATGAATCATTACTAATAAACAATATAAATAGATCAAAGAAGTTATCAAAAAATATATTATCTAATAATATAAAATCGCTAGAAGAGTACTTTAAAAAAAATAAATTTGATATTGTTATAAATGCAATATCCTATGGAGTTAATTATGCAGATAGAAATGGAGAAATAGCCAAAAGCATTAATAATGATTTGGTTTTGGATTATTATTATCTTTCCTCACTCTCAGGAGTAAAAAAATATATTCATTTTGGATCAAGTGATGAATATGGAAAAATGACTGGATTAATAAATGAAGAAACAACATTCAAACCAATTTCAATCTATGGGGAATCCAAACACCAAGGAGTTGAGAATTTACTTAACGAATATAATAAAAAAAACTTAAATGATATCCTTATTTTAAGATTATTTAGTATTTTTGGGCCCTTTGAAAGCAGGAATAAACTTATACCCTACCTGTTAAATACAATAAAAAATAATTCTCAAGCGCAAATGACAAAGGGATTACAACAAAGGAATTACCTTTTTATTGATGATTTATTAGAGGTTATAAACTATTTTATAGATAATATTAATATGCATCATGAGTTAATCTATAATGTGGCTAGTAAACAATCGATGACCATCAGAGATATAGCAACAAGAATATCGATAATTATTGATTCAAAAATAAATTTATCGTGGGGTGAAATTCCCTATAGAGACGGAGAATCCTTTGATTATATTGTAAGTACTGATAAATTAAGAAAACTTATTAATTATGAATACGAAAAAAATTCATTTGAAACTGGTGTGCTTAAAATTATAAATGAAGAAAATAATACAAAGTAGAAAAAAAATTGGAATTTGTTGTCCGATCTTTAATGAGGAAGATAATATTAAGGATTTTTATAATTCCTATAAAAAAATAGGGAATGAACTAAAGAAAAATTACAAATTTGAATTTTTATTTGCTGATAACTGTAGCACTGATAATAGTTTTAAAATAATTAAAGATATAGCAGCCACTGATGATGCGGTATATGCAATTAAATATTCTAAAAATTTCGGGGTAATGAAATCTATATATACTTCAATTATTAAATCCCCAAAAGATTGGGATCTTCTTTGTGTATTCGACTGTGATATGCAAGATCCACCCTCTTTAATAAAATTATTACTCAATGAGCAAGCTAAAGGTTATCGAATTGTTTATGGTTCCAGAAAAGAGAGAGATGAATCAAAATATATATCAATTTTAAGAAATTTCTATGTCAAATTAGAGGGTCTACTTCACAGTAAAACTAACAAACCCGAATCAGGAGCCTTTTTAATTGATAAAAGAGTAACTCAGGAAATAAAAAAAAAGAACTACTATAAAGAACATATACCTTCATTAATTGCTGATCTTGGATTCTCATCATCTTCAATACCCTATTCAAGACTTCAAAGAAAAAAGGGTCTTACGAAATTTAACCTTATTTCATATATCTCTTATGCAATTGATGGAATTATGGGTAGTTCAATAGTACCCTTAAGAATTTCAATTATAGTTAGTATCTTTTTTGGCTTCCTTTCTATATCACTTAGTATTTATTTCATAATTGCTAAATTTATCCTTGGCATTGAGTTTCAGGAAGGTATAGCTGCTTTAATTGTTTTGCTTCTACTTAATTTTTCAATAAATTTTTTCTTCTTGGGAGTAATGGGTGAATATATAGGGAGAACCTTCAAGAAGGAAGAGATATCAATGCCAGCAATAATTGATGAAACAATTGGTTTAGAAGATTAGATTCTATTTAATTTATCTAGAAGCATATCCAGGGAAGATTTCCATGAAAAATTGTTAGCTGGTTTTATTTTTTTTTCTTTTTTTAAGTCCATTAAAATATTATTATTAAGATCTTCAGATTTTAAAGTATTAAAAAAGATAACATTTCCAGAAAATATTTCCCTATAAACAGGTATATCAGAACAAAAAACTTTTAATTCCATACTAAGAGCCTCCGCTATACCAAGCCCATAACCTTCATAGTGTGATGCGTTAATTAGGGCATAAGAACTCTTATATAAATATAAAAGCTCACGATCATTTACATCATCAAAAATATATATATTTTTATTAAGGTACCTTGAAGACCTTATTTGTTGAATCAAATCATCTTGTTTCCAAGAATTGTTATAAATAAAAATAAGATTTAATCTTTTAATTAATGATGGATTACTTGTTAAAAGATTTTCAAATGAATCAAAAATATATTGATTATTTTTTCTTGGTTCAATAGAGCCAACAACAAGATAATTAAGCTTATTATTTGTAGATTTAGCTTCTAATGGAAGATTTAGCTTGTCAAGTGAAATATGATCATTTCCTAAATAAAAATAATCTATTTTAGGAATAATTACATTGTTAAAAAGGTTATCAACATTTTTATCAATTAAATCTATCAGTTCATCACGCACGGTTTTTGATATACATAGAATTAAATCTGATTTCTTAAAACATTTTTTCCAATATTTTTTGAAAATAATTACTAAATCTGGATAAAAGTACTCTGGATAAATATATGGGCCGTTATCATAATAAATTGAAATTACTTTTCCACCATTTTTTTTAAATTTATCAATAAAGTGTAAATTAGCAGGGCCCCAGTTTGCATCAATATTTAAAAAATAAGACTCATTTACATCTGTAGTCCGAAAAAATTTATAGCAGGATATTTTAAATAAAATAAGACTATAAAATTCGAATAAACCTATTTTATTTAAAAATATATTAAAGGTATTTTTTACTACACTAGGAACTCTTATTAAGGTTTTTTTTTCAGATGTTTTATTAATATCATTTAAATTTATTATGTGTGATTTAAAATGAATATTGTTATCTGATTCCTCAATTAGCCTTCTTACAGTTCTTTGTATACCCGTATTAAATGGACTTTTTAAGGTAATTGTATGGTCAATAAATAGAGATTTCATTTTTTGAAAATTTTTTTTATTTTTTGAATCATTATTGATATTTTGATAATCGGCATTAATAATCTTTTTAAATAATCAATCTCAACTTGATAATAATTGGATCTCTCATTTAAAGTACTTAAGTTTGTATTGATTTTTGTTATGTGACCATTAATTTTATTTAAATGTGAATTAAATCTATTGTGATTTGCCTTTTCGTATTTATCAGTAATCGACATCATTGAGCTACCATTAATTGGTAATTTAACATTTTTAAATAACTGTAAAATCTCTTGATCCCCATCTTTTTGGCAAATAATCGAAAAATCACGACTAACCTTTGAAAAAATATCCCATAAATTAGGGTTATCTATATTACTTTCTCCCAATAATATAGTTTTTGAATTTTTAAATCCTGAAAAATCAGCTAAAAAATTTAAGTAATCAGAAACTACTGGTTTATTATGGGTAGGGTCAAGATAAAAGGTTGAATTCGAAACAGTTAAGTTATCTACATTGGGTGTTTCAATAATAATAATTCCACCAGGACTAAGAACCCTATGAGCCTCAATCATAAAGATAACCTGCTCTCGCTCATTAATATGTTCAATGAAATGATATGCGCTTATTAAATGAATTGAATTAGAGGGAATATTTTTTAAATAAATTAAGGCATCATCCTCAATAACTTCATATTTTTTCTTTAAGTCCTCGTAACAATTTGAATCGATACCCGTTACTTTTATTTTATTTTTTCCCAACAACTCAAGCCATTCGCCTCTTCCACATCCGATATCAATTATTTTGGCATTATCAAAATAATTTTCTATCATATCTACTATGGGAAGATATAGGCTTAGCCTTTTTTTAATTTCTTTCTTGCTACCCCTAAATCGATCCTCAAGAGCAAGGTAGAAATCTTTTAATTTATCCTCATTACCCAACAATCTCTCCGTGAGATAATTCAATCTTTTTATTACATAAATTATCAATTAAAGATTTTTCATGAGTTGAAATAATAAAAATAGATGAACTTGTAATCATCTCATGAAGTTTTTTATTAGCTTTTTCCCTAAAATTCTCATCACCAACACTTAACCACTCGTCTAATAAAATGATATCAGATGGTATTGAGCATGTAATCGAAAAACTTAATCTCATTAGCATACCTGATGAGTATGTCTTAATAGGCATGTATGCATATTTACCTAACTCAGAAAATTCGAGTATTTCTTTAACTTTTGAATCTAAGGATTTATAAGGAATACCTAAAAAAATACATCTGATTTTAATATTTTCAATGCCAGTTGCTTCCATATTCATTCCATAATGAATATCAATGAAAGCATTAATTGATCCATCAACCTTAATTAAGCCATCAGTTGGTGCTAAAACTCCTGTTAATACTCTTAGAAGAGTAGTTTTACCTGAGCCATTGTTACCTTGAATCCCAAGCCTATCTCCTTTATTTAACTTCAAAGAAATATTTTTTAAAGCCTCAACAAAGAAAATACCGTCCTTTGAAGTTATATTACCACCTGTAATTTTGTCAAATAAATGTTTTTTTAAGGACCTTGTTACATTTGAATATATTGGGTAATTTAGGTTAACATTTTGTAATTCTATGGATGGCATAATTTATAACCAATAAATTAATCTATTTTTATATTTACCAGTCATATAAAAAGAAATTATAAGTAAAATTATTGTAGAAATTGTTATTATCATTAGTGAATTATTGTGTATATCTAATCCTAGTATTGGTTGCCTGATGATATCTACCCAATAATACATAAGGTTCATTTCAACAATTGATACATGCTTATCTAATATATCTGGATGCCACAAAACTGGTGTTAAAAAAAATAAAATTTGTAAAACAAAGAATATTAGATTTCCTATGTCACGATATCGAAGTGACAATAACGCAAGTATTATTCCAAGAGAATTCATTGAAAAAAATATTAGAATTATTCCAGGTAATGAAAATGAAATTAACTCTAAAGTCATTACATCTAAATTAAAAGAATAGATAACAAATAATACTAATACGAAATTATGCAAAAAAATAATAAAGTTTCGTATAGAAACTCTTAGCAAATGTGATGAAAGTGGTATATTTACTTGTTTTATTAATCCTTCAACTTCAACCAAACATTTTGACGTATCAATAAGTGTAGAAGAAAACCAACTCCAAACAATGAAACCAATAGTAAAATAAGGAATAAAAAAATTAATATCAGTTTTAAGTAAGGATGCCCATATAGAACTCAACACTGAAATAATGAGAGCTATACCTAATGTATTCCACCAAGGGCCTAAAATTGTTCTTTTATATTTAAGAGAAACATCCATAAAACCAATAAAAAGCCAAGTCATTGGTTTTTTTATTGAATTAATATGATCATTAATTCCACTTGCTAAATATTTCTTCAAAAAAAAATAAACTCCAAATTATTTATTAAATAAACACACAATTTCAAGAAAATTGCTAAAACTTCATCGCAGACCATTTTATCATCATTAAATATAAGACATATTAGATAAGTATAAAAAAACTAAATTTCGATATAATACTTATGTTCTACTATTAAGTTGGCATAATAATATTTAATTTATTCATTTTTAATCAATCCAATTGAGCTTTACATTCTTAACCTTTAAAGCATGGGGTCTTGAATCATTATGCAAATTTAAATTTTTGGGAGATTCTGAATCGTCAAGGACTAAGTTAATAAGAATATCGTTGTTGCTTTGAGATAGTGCTGAAGTTGGAATTTCTATACTTTTTTGTGAAAATTCATGCTCATTTGAGAATCTAACTGATCCAACAAAAAAATCATTAATGTAAACCATAACATTCTGGCTATTTATAATATTAGGACTGAAAATTGATGCCTCTATCTCCAAATTAATATTTTTTTTGTCATTATTTATTAATTTAAGGTAAATATATGCTTCTTTTTCAATAGTCCATGAACCGTCTTTTTGAGGTACATCCCAACCATAGATTTTATAGGGATTATTTTTAGAGTTGCTCGTAAAATCAATATTTTGCATATTATATTCAAATAATAAATTACTAGTTTCAGGTAGTATCTCTCCAGAAGGTTTTTTACATTTAACGCAATTTAGATAATATGGTGCAAAAAATTTAAGGCCGTCTAAGGACCCTACTAAATCATTTTTGGTCGCTCTTACTTTTGCAACATTCCATAACAAATCATCTTGAAAAATATATAAAGATTTGTCATTAAAATTATTATTTATAACTAATTTTTCTAACTTTTTATTATACAAACCCATTTTAATTGGATTGCTTCGACCATAATGAGCAGCATTTGTACCCATATTATTTTTTGCAGCATAGTCAGCAATTTGCATCCAGCCTACGTAACCAGACCGAGGAAGTGTTACCCAAATAACTTGATCATACAATTTAGAAAATTCATTCCATAGTTCTGATTTCATTGGTGACTCGATATTAAGCAATCTAGTAAATTTAGCTTGATGATGTTCAAACATATTTTTGGTGTCGTATAACTGAAGCGATGCTGCAAATATTAAAATTGGAATAGCTAAGTTAGGTTTGAGGAAATGAAAAATTAATGCGAATATTACAATATAGATACCATAATAAACTGGCCAAATAAATCTACCCCCAACCCTTACTTTGCCTACTAGATTCTGCAGAAATTCTGGTAATTGAACATTAATAATTTCATAATTACCTGCAGCAATATTATTTGAAATAGCAAATAAAAATAAAAATATTAATATAAAAATAATAGACTTATTTGAGTTAATAATTTTATTAAGTGCATTAAAATTCTTATAAAAAAGAATAAAACTTAGGGTCAACAGAAAAATCATTCCAATTCCTAGAAAGGCCATTCCTTCATAATCGCCGTTACCGTTTGCTATATCGGGCATGATTCGTGACCAATTATTTTCTGAAGAAATTTTAGGATCAAAAAAAGTTAATAAATTGGCTCTAAAAAAACCATATCCACTCCCACTCGTTCCACCCTCTAACATAAAAAAACCTGAACTTAATAAAGTTATATAGATAACTATCGATAAAATTAATAAGCTTTTAAAGAGATTTAAATTATTTATTATTTTTAATTTTTTAATTTTAATTTGATGAGCAATATAAACTGGAATAATCATTGCAAAAATATAGGGCATTATAAGTAGCGAAATTACATGAAGTAATATCCATTGCTTAAGAATATTTTTATTTTGAATATATAAATAAAACGCATATAACAATAGCCAATGAGATGATAAAGCAAAATGAAATTGCAATCTAAATAAAAATGTAGGTGCAATTAGAAAAAAAATTGATCCTATAATTGGTAATATTTTATTATTAGTAAATGTAGATAAAATTTTCCATGAAAAAAAACCTTGCAATATGAAGCATAGTAATAGCCAAAAACCATTATATTGAAAGTTATCTGGCAGCCAACTATTAAAAAATTTCAAAATAAATGCAGCTAATGGAATTGACTCTATATATACTAATGAGCTTCCTACATAATCTAAGCCATAATTAAGATTTGCTCCAATTGGCCATTGAAATATGGGAGTATGTCGAAAAAATTGCCAAGCAAAATAACCCGTTCCATAATCACCATCCAACAACCAATTTATTTTGGTTGGATTGATGATCCTAATGTCTGTAACTAAAGCAAAGGAAATTATTGAAAGTGAGAAAATTATAAAATAACTTAAAAGATTTATTTTATTTATTTTCATCAAATTATTTATAAAATTTGTTGAATGTAATTAAAGATAAAATTTTCTTTAAAATTATAATAAGCCGCCAAGAACGTGAATTGTATATTTTCTCTATCTCCTTATTCTTTTCGTTAATTATTATTTTTTTTGAATTATTGTCAGATACAAGTTTATCAATTCTTTTAAATGCCTTATCAAGATCATACGATAAAGGTTTAAAAATATAGTTACCTCTATCATTCCGACTAATATCAATTTTTTTTAATTTCGCATCATTTTTATCAAAAGATGCAACAATTAATCCATCACCAGAAAAGGATTCAGATATAGTATGTGAAACTATAATATGTGCATTGTGTTCATTTAAAAAATCTAAGCATTTTTCATGAATTAATGGATCATGAGAAATTGAGTGATGATGAGTAGAAAGAAATATAAATCTAATTTTTTTTTCTTGTATGGTATTAACCATACCTTCAAGCATTTTCAATTCGTATCCTTGTATATCTACAAGAAGCATTTCTAGAAAATCTATTTTATTTTTTACTAAGAAGTCATCTACATTAACTGCAGGAATTTTTCTTACAATATTATCGCTTTCACATTCAAAATCTAAATTTTCGGATGATTTGTTTGAAATAAATGCATTTAGGAATGAACCTTTTGCATTATTAATCTTAAAATTTAACTTTCCAACCTCTAAATTACTTGGGTCTGGTTCTATTAAATAATTTAACGCTCCATGAACTTCCCTATTAAACCAAAGTGAATAATAAGACCAGTGAGATCCAAGCTCAAGAGCTATTGAGTTTTTTTTAACATACTTTAATAATTCATAAAAAACTTTTTCTTCTTGTGGTTCATGATGACCCTTTAAAAGAAATATTATCTCTCTTATACCTCTTCCATGATAACCATCAAGAACAACTTTAATACCATTATGCATTAATTGAAAAGGAATTTTTTCTTTGAGAAATATTTCTCCAGCATTTTTTACTTTGTCTATATATGCACAATCATCACAACTTGTTGTAATAGTAATTCTGTTTTTTAAATTAACATCTAATGGAAGTTTTTTAATGTATTCTTTAGTATTCATATTAATTGTTAAAAAACTATAACTAATGAAACAAACTTACTGCAAAGGAAATAAAGTTAAAAGTTTTATCAATTATAAGGTAATTCTTCGGAAATATGGTTTTAAAATTCTTTTAAGAAAAATTGGAATTTTAAAACAAAAAAAAATATTATACCTATCCTGCCACTCGGCATTAGAATATGATGAAGTCACTCTTTTAAGAGAGCTGGGGCATTATGTTTTCTCTCCTGGAGACTTTGTAGAAAATAAACATCCAGGTAAGCCCTGGCTTAGACCATTTCCAAAGCAAAGTAGACGCGAGCAAATTGATGCTAAGTACCTTTTTTCTTATGGTAAAAAGGACCAACAAAATAAATATGCATTAAAGAAAAGTTTTGTTGATAGATTTGATATTGTAATAATTATGCATCATCCGAAATTTATAATAGATAATTGGAGTGTAATAAAACATAAGAGTGTTATTTGGCGAACCATTGGACAATCAACCCACTTAATAGAAAAAAAACTGGCAAAATTTAGGCATCAAGGATTAAAAGTTATAAGGTATTCTCCACACGAAAGGAACCTTCATAATTACATAGGCTATGATGAGATCATTAGATTTTATAAAAATCCTAAAGAATTCAAAGGTTGGAGAAACACTAAAAACCAAGTACTCACAATTGCTCAGAATATGGAGGAAAGATTAGATGTTTGCCACTTTGATATATATAAAAAAGTAGTTAAAGGTATTCCAGCAATATTATATGGTAGTGGAAATAATGATGTGCTCAATAGTGAATTAACTTACAAACAAATAAAACTTGCACTAAAAGATTTTCGTTGTTACTTTTATACTGGAACATATCCAGCCAGTTATACCTTATCTTTTATAGAGGCATGGATGACAGGTATTCCTATTGTTGCGATTGGAAATAAATTAATGCATGATAGGTTTGTTGATTACAGTTTATATGAGGTTCCAGAATTAATAAAAAATGGTATTGATGGATATTATGCAGATGATATTTCTTCACTTAGAAAAATAATATTTTCACTTATGAAAGATGATAAAAAATTAAAAAAAATTTCAAAAAATGGAAGAAAGAGCGCAATAAAGTATTTTGGGAAAAAAAATATTAAAAGGCAATGGGAAGTTTACCTAGATACATTATAAGTAACACAAGTTTTTAAACCTTGTAAATATATATATAAAATGAAAATACTATTCTGTAAAATAGAAGATTTAGAGGTTGGACCTGTTACAAAATATATTGATAAAATTAAAGATGAATTAATTGTTTTTAAAGATTCAATATCCGGAGAAATTAAGGCTTTTTCTTCTATTTGCCCTCATCATGGTGGGCCTATTGAATACTCCAAAAATAAACTTGTATGTTATTGGCATAATTTTCAATATGATTGTAAAACAGCTAAGTGCATAAATCACGATACCAACTTAAAACTAAGGTCACAAAAAATTTTAATTGAAGATGGGTCTGTATTTCTAATATGAAAAAAAAGAACATTCTAGAAATAACAGTAAAAAAGAAAATTAACGTATCTAAGGATGTTATTAGATGGAATTATTGGGATCATGATCATTTAGATGAAGTACATGGTGGCTATGAAGAATCCAATATTTTATTTGAAAAGAACGATGTAGTTTTTAGGGTTGATACACTTAAAATTCCATTCATACCTTTTTTTAAGCCGATAACACCAGTATTTATGGTTCAAAAAGATAAAGATACTTTGCAAACTTTTGCTATTCAATATGGTGTTTTATCAAAAACAACAATACTAATAAAAGAATTAACAAAAAATAAATCTGAGATTACAATGAATTATAAATTCTATTTAAATGGATGGAGAAAAATCTTAAGACCTTTACTTGAAAGACTTATTCCAATATGGAATGAAAGAGTATGGAAAGAAGATCTTGAATTAAAACTTCGAAGACAATTTGTTCTTAATTTAGGATTTAAAGATTTTTATGGATTACCAAAAAATATTAAAGACAGAAAAGTAGACTTTAATAGGAGGGTTGTTCTTCCTGTACCGCGGGTTAAAAGCTCAAAAAGAGATATGCACCCATTAAAAGATAAATAGTTTTCACCTACCATATTTATCATCAAATCTTTCAATATCATCCTCCTCCAAATAATTACCTGATTGAACCTCAATAATCTTAAGGATATTTTCAGTGGGATTTTCTAGTCGATGTTTGGTGTTAATAGGAATATATGTTGATTGATCTTTCTCAATATTAAAAATATTTTTTCCATTTGTAACTTTGGCTATTCCTTCAATAACGACCCAATGTTCGGATCTTTTTTTATGTAATTGTAAGCTTAATTTTTGATTGGGATTAACTTCAATACGTTTAATCTTATAACCCGCACCCTGCTCAATAACTGTATAAGAACCCCAAGGTCTGTAAACCTTTACATGTGTTTCCTGAACTATCTTTTTCTTTATTTTTATTTCGTTTACAAGTTCTTTAACACGTTCCGAGTCTTCTCTTTTACATACAAGAGTTGCGTCAGGAGTATTTATAATGACTAAACCCTCAACATCAGATACAGCAACAATACCTCGTTCATTTACAATAATATTATTTTTACTATCAAGATCCACTACATCGCCAAGAAGAACATTTTTATCGTTATTTTTTTGAACATAATTGTAAATAGAGTCCCAATTTCCTAAATCACTCCATCCAAAGTTACCAGGAACAACAGCAATATTTTTTGCATATTCAAGCAAGCCATTATCAATCGATTCAGATTTAAGTGTTGAATAAATATTTGGTAAATCTATTGAGGAGTTATGTGAAATAAATTTTAAAAATAATTCTTTTTGATATTCTTCAAGAAGATTTGAGAAAACTTTGAATTTAAAAATAAACATTCCAGCATTCCATAAAAAACCATCATTTATATATTTATTTGCTACATTAAATTTAGGTTTTTCAGTAAATTTCTTTACAAGAAAAGATTTATTTTTGGAATTTAAAAATATTTGTTTCTTTAGAGGTTCTATATAACCGTATGCTTCTGATGGAAAAGTAGGAGTGATTCCTATGAGAGTAAAATAATCTTTACAAGCAGTATCAAAAGCATCACTCCAAATATTTAAGAATAGTTTTTCATTACTTATTTTATGATCAGAAGGAAATACAGAAATCATTGCATCTTTATTTCTACTTGATATGACTGTACAAGCTAATGTAATTGCAGGTAGTGTATTCTTTGATTCAGGTTCCAAAATTAGTTTAGTGTCATTATCAAGACCCATCTCTAACAACTGATCTTGTATTATGTATTTATGTGTATGATTTGCAATAAGATATATATTTTTAGGATTAACCTTCTTTGAAATTCTTAGAATGGTTTCTTGTAATAGAGAGATTTTAGACTCAAATTTTAATAATTGTTTAGGTCTATTAGAACTGGAAACCGGCCATAATCTAGTTCCAGATCCTCCACACAAAATAATTGCATAATGATTATCTGTCAAAATATTTTAATCTATATATATAAATCATAATTTATTTAAATCCCTAACTTTAGATAGATTAGGTAAGGCAAAATAAAAGCATAGGTAAATAATAATAAGAAAAATTATACATATAATAATCAGTATTGAGTCTGTAAAAACCCATGGAATTATCATTGGAGGTATTAACCATAATGAAGATAAAAAGGGGGTGACTAATCCATTACTTCTAAGTTGTCTTTTGGTTGACGCTTTGAAAACATAATAAACTTTCATATGAAGATGATTTGCATCTGGTTCAAAAGGACTTTTTGAGGAAAGTTTTTTTCTTATAAATGAAAATATAATTTCAAAAGATGGATAAAACAAAATAAGTGCGGCGCCCCAAGTTGGGATATCACTATGCCGTCCGAAGAAAATTATTACTGTTAGCCCAGTTACCCATCCATAAAAATATGCACCTGTATCTCCAAGAAAAATTTTTCCCCACGGATAATTAAATAACAAAAAAGGAATAAGAAAAATTGAAAAAAACATAGTAAGGTACATAATTTCGTAATCATTAACCATAAATGAAATGAAGGCAACAGATGCCAATGATGAAATGATAGAGGCAACAGCAAGGCCATTTGTACCATCAATCATATTTACTCCATTTGTATAAGCTGATAATGCTAATACAAAAAATAATGTAGCTGTAAGTGAATTAAAATGTAATAAATTACCTATAAAAGGGATATCAACATAGGGTAGCTCTTCGGTCATTAAATTAAAAAACAAGAAAGAGCTTATCATTATTGCAAGCAATCTATATATCGGTCTTGTTGACCCCACTGCATCTTCAATAAAGCCAAAAAGAATAATGGGAATTGAAGTTAAAAAAATTAAATCGTATAAAGCATTATGATCCATAAAAAATATGTAGTGTGTTACGGTTGAAAAAATTACAATAATCCCGCCTATTCTTGGAATCACTTGTGTCCCATGAATATTTTGAACTTGCCTTCTTTCTTTAAAGAAATATTTATTTTTAAAAGAACCAAATACGAAAATTGAAATGATTAAGCATAAAAATAATAAAGAATAAATAAAATTATTTGTTAAAATATATTCTAGAAAAAAAGTCATTTTTAAGCAGTTGTATTTGTTATCAAACGATTATACCTATTAATTAAATATGATAATAAAATATTAACCTAAAGATTTATTTAATTTTGAAGATTTGTAATTAATTAAGAAATTAATTTCTTAGAAAGTATTTATAAATAATTATTCTTAATTTACCTGGAAGTATGAATGAAAAAAATCTAAGTGCTCCATAGAAAAAAACTTCGGCCAAACTACTTATGTCACTTTGAAATAAAAATTTCTGTAACTTATATTCGGACTTAGCATAATTAAAGCCCCCTCTTCTAACCATGGAGGCCATATTAAATCTTGCTAAAACTAAGACCTTAGCAATGTTACACATTTTTGTATTCGAAGCTATAAGCTTTGACCAAAGATGATAATCCTCTTTGTATAATATATCTGTAGAATAACCGCCATGATTTAAAATAACTTTTTTTTTATAAGCTACAGACATATGATTAAATGGATTTCTAGACTTACAAAATTTTTTTATCTGTTCAAATCTATGAGGAACTTTTCTTATTGCCCCAATTTTATTCTCTGAAAACTCTTGAACGTATGACCCAATTAAATCATAACCCTCATCCAAAAAGTTAATATTTTCTTGGAAACGGTTCTTTAAGTTAATATCATCCGAATCAACTCTTACTACATATTCAAACGTACAATTATTTAAGCCTATATTTAATGCATTTCCTAAGCCCTTACTTTTATTGATATGCGGACTTACTATTTTCAACCTGGATCTAAAATTATCAATTACCTTACGTAAATCTTTGGGTAAGGGTCCATCCTCAACAATAACAACCTCGGATGGTTGTAAAGATTGATCTGTGATACTTACTAGACAAGCATGCAAATATTTAGGTTTTTCTTGAGAATAAACACTCATTAAAACAGAAAAATTATTCATATTTTTTTTTGATAACAAAAAAGATAAGGCAAATAAAATAAAGTATCGTTAAAGTAAGAAAAGCTATAGAGACAATATATGCGTTTATTAAAAAAAACTTGTAAAGAATTATTATTAAAACAATATGAGATAAAGCAAATAATCTTGAAATTTTATTAAAAAAACTGTAATTGTATAATTCGCCAATTAGGGGATAACCAATAATTTTAATAATTGCTATCATTACAAGTGAAAATAATGATAATTTTAAAATTGGAATAGCAGCTATAAATTTTTCACCAAAAAGATATTCAACTATAAATTCCAGAGAGAGGAAAAGACAAAAAGATGTAAAAATTATAGCTAAAATTGTTGAAATGAAAGTTTTATTTATATTTTGCATTGATTTCTTATTTGTAATTATTACCTCAGGAAGAAGCGTGCTTAAGGCATTACCTGATCTTACAAACTGATCAACCAAATTGAACAGTGCAATTTGAATAGGGTTGCCAATAAGAATTAATAATAATCCCCATAAACTATGAATCTGGTTTTGAAATAAGGTGGTAATGAAAATATTAAAATTACTGGTTATTTTCTTAAAAGATTCAAGAAAACCAAACTTGTAGCGAAAACCTAACTTATTAAAAGCATACGTGTATCCAAAAATTGTTGGGATAGCAAATGAAATTGCTTGGCTAAGAGGAACAAAAAATATATCGTCAGCATCATGTAGAAAATAATATATTGTGCCTAAAGCGATAATTCGACCAATAAGAGTTGGAAAAATTAAGATATTAGTCTTATTTAAAGCCTGATAAAACCATAAATTATTAAAAGTTGCAAAAAATATAGCCAACACAGTTGCAACATATAGATTTCTATTCTGATAAATATCTACAGTCTGACTGAAGACAGAAAAGATCAAAAAACAAATCAAAAAACCTAAAAATAAAATTATTTTACAATTTGTAATCAGATTAAAAAATTTTGGGTAATATAAATTTTTCTTACTTTCAAAATTTTTTATACTATCAATGGAAAAGCCCCATTCAGAAATAATGTACGCAAATTGTATTATTATTAATGCAGTAGATAAAATACCAAAAGAATATAAGTCTAGTCTCTTAGCACAGATAATTAATAAAGCTAACATTGAAATTTGGCTTATTAGAATTAGAGCTACTCTTGATGATAGGTTATATATAAAAATTATTAATCACTCTTTTATTAAATTCTTATCTAATGAATAATTGGTTGGGTAAAATTTATTAACCTCTAAATCGTGCCTTAAACCTAAATAAATTAAAACTTTTTTTCGCAACAAATTTTCTACAAACTTATCTTTTAATATTTGTAAATCTGAAGAAATATGTTGGCTATCAGCTGAATTAAAATGATTATACTTAATAAATGTTTCAAAATTACTAGACAACTTATTTCTAATTTTTAAAAATTCTCTACCAACAATTCTTTTTCTTTCTAATCGAAGATCTTCTTTTAAGGTTATACAATTTTTTGCATCAACTTGTCCTACAGCAACAATATTATGCGTTAAAAATGAAAAACCAAACTTATTAAAAAATGCTTCGTTAAGTCTAGAAAAAGAAAATTGAGTATAAATCTTAATTAGAATATTTTTAGTTGTGTCTGAATAAAAAAGGAGATCATTATTGATATGCTTGCTGTATGAAAGTGGTCGAAATTCAATAAGAGATGAATAATTTTTTTGATTTGGAATATGTAATAACTTTCCTCTGTAAATAAATGGTCCAAATTTCTTTATATAACCCATATCTAATGCCTCATCTAATGCAATCTCACCAAATGAAAACCATTCTTGATCAGAAAAAAAATAATTATTTAGTTTTTTTTGAGTAATTTGTCTAAGAAGCTTAACATTTTCAATAGACCCGGACGATAATACTAATTTCTCACAAAAATAATAGGCCGATCTCTTTTGATTACTAACTTTTATCTTAAAAAAATTATTTATATATTCAATTTGCTCAACATGGCCAATTACGTTGTTCGATGGAATTTTATTTCTACGCACAAATAATGGAACATGTTTTTTTATTATATTATTTTTAGTTGTTAGATAAGCTCCATGCCAATACTTAGACAAACCTGTGTATTTAAATCCTAGAATTGTATTAATAAATCCTCCTTTGTTAATCTTATAATCCTCGGCATCTGAAGCTATAACTAAATGTTTAAAATTATTTTTTTTATAGTATTCGCAACCTATTGCACCATATCCAACTTGAATTTTTTTATGAAAAAAACATAAAGTATCAGCTGTATATCCGTAATTGGCTGATTTAAAAATATACTTAATAATTGATTCAATAATTATTCGAATGCTATACACATTGAAAAAAACTCTTGAAATTTTATTTAGAGTTTCAACCAATAGATTTTTTTCTTTTTTAGTAGTAACTATAGAATATAGATCAATAACTTGATCTTCATTGCCACTCCAGTTATTTAGAAGATTAACCACAGAAACCAGTGATGTATAGGGAATAACGCCAAAATGTTTATTATTATTAAAAATACCTAAACGAACAATATATGATTTATTTTGCTCAACTATTTTCTCAATTTCATTTTTGTTAACTACATATTTATTCCATTGATCTCTCAAGTTCAATGAATACATTGCAACTGTAGAAATAAACACTAATTTTTTCTTTGGTATTTTTTTGATTATTTTTTTATTATCGTTAATAGATGTTTTGGACCATGAAAATAAAAAAATCCATTTATAAGGTTGTAAATCAGTCTTATTTATATCTTGATGTGAAATATAATCAAAATTTTTAAGATTTTTAAACATGCCTTTTACAATTGAGGAATTCTTTCCGATAATAAGTTTTTTTATTTTCATTGGATTGATTTAGTTCGATATCTTTGCCATTGCCAGGAATGTATCACCATATCCTCTATAGATTTCTTAACTTTCCATTTAAATAATCGATGGGCGAGACTAGCATCCGCATAAATTTCTTCTGCGTCACCTTTCCGACGTCCATTAATCTCATGCTGTATTTTAATTTTATTATTTTTTTCAAAATTTAAAATAAGATCTTTTACCGAATATCCTCGTCCTGTACCAAGATTAACTGCACAATATCCCTTTTTAGTATCAAGATATTTAAATGCGGCAATATGGCCCTCAACTAAATCCTGAACATGAATATAATCCCTAATACATGTACCATCTTTTGTATTGTAATCATCTCCATATATATACAACTTTGAATTTATTTTTGAAGCAACATTACAGATTATTGGCATTATATTATTTGGCTTCCCATTTGGTTCTTCGCCTATTAATCCCGATGGATGAGCCCCTATTGGATTAAAATAACGAAGAGCAATACAAGAAAAATTTGGATTCTCAATTGTTAATTTATGACATAAATCCTCGATTTCTTTTTTATTGTCTCCATAAGGATTTATAGGATTTAATATGTGACTTTCGTCAATAGGCAAATATTTTGGATTACCGTAAACTGTAGCAGATGAAGAAAAGATAAGCTTTTCACATTTTGAATACAGCATCACCTCAATAAGGTTCTTTGTACCAATTACGTTATTATCAAAATATTCAACAGGGTTTTTAATGCTCTCTTCCACCGACTTTAAACCTGCGAAATGAAAAACAGCTTTAAATTTATATTTATTAAAAATTTCTTTTAATCTTGATTTATCTCTGATGTCACAATGATGAAAATCTGGCTTGTACGATATGATTTTTTTTATATTTTCTATTGAAGTTGGTTTTGAATTACTTAGATTGTCAATTATTACTGGTCTGTATCCATTGTCATATAATGTTATAACTGCATGACTTCCTATATAACCAAGACCGCCAGTTATTAAAATATTTTCTTTCATATATTTTTAAAACTTAAATTTAACTGATGAATAACTTAATGTATTGGTCAATTTAGTAGTCACGAATTCATTCCTAATCCTTTTTCAATCATCTCACATAAAATATGACCAATAGTTATGTGCATCTCTTGAATGCGCGCTGTGGATTGTGAAGGAATATTTAATGCATAATCTACAATTCCTAAAGCATCCCCCCCACCCTTACCTAAAAAACCTATCGTATGTATTTTTTTATCCTTTGCAATATGAAGTGCTTGATTTACATTTTTACTCATTCCAGAAGTTGATATACCAATTAAAACATCACCCTCTTCCCCCAAAGCATCAATTTGTCTTGAAAATACTTGCTCATACCCATAATCATTGATGATGCATGTCATCACTGCACTATCAGCATTTAAGGATATTGATTTTAAGGGAATTCGATCACCTTTGAAACGACCTATAAGTTCTCCAGCTAAATGTTGAGAATCTGCCGCGCTACCCCCATTACCACACCAAAAAATAGTTTTATTATTATTTAGAGCTTGAATTAATAAATTTGCTACATTTTCAATATCACCTTCAAGTAAATGAAGCTTATCAACGAGGTTATTATGATCAGCTAGACTTGATTGAATAATTTTTTTCATTTGACTATTATAATCAAATAAAGCTTAATGATATAAAAAAACCGGCATTAGCCGGTTTTTTTATATCACATTGCATGTACTTCTTTTTCTAAAAGTTCTTTTATCCGTAATTTTTCTTTTTTAAATCGCCTAACTCGATCATCTGGCATGTAATTTTGATAACTATTTTGAACAATTTCTTCTAATTCTTGATGTCTACTTTTAAGCGCTTTTAGGTCCATATATGTCCTC